>Ga0137306_100862_pt1 | contig 36438 bp, 35 predicted proteins | sample Inofroosms_March_FD_97187 | JGI IMG/M metagenome (GOLD analysis project Ga0137306, IMG submission 97187) | Mouse cecal microbial communities from Vienna, Austria - N-Acetylneuraminic and N-Acetylglucosamine D2O microcosms_March | ecosystem: Host-associated > Mammals > Digestive system > Large...
GCCGTCACGTTGGATGCCAGTACATATAGCTACATACTCATTTGAAATACCACGTTTGGCAGCCTTTGCACCATGTTTGCGCGCTTCGCGGCCTGCCGTTTCAGGAACATGACTGCCTTTGTAACAATCAAGTACAAATGTTTCATCAAGTTCAGCAATGCCAGAAAGAAGAACAGGATTATTTTCAAGAAGATCCTGTAAAGCCATAAGTATTTTGTGCCGCATATTAAAGGCTGTCTGATGTGAAAAACCATATTTTTTCGCTGACTTATCCAGGGATACGCCACATAATGTATCACGGATAAAATCTGTCCACACAGACTGGTTGTAATGAGAATTCGACATGATCGTATTGGTTGAGTGCATATATGTACGTTTACAGTCATGGCATAGGAAGCGTTGTTTTCCAGTTTTATAACCGTACTTTATGACATGTGTTTTGTTGCAGTAAGGACAGCTGGGTTTTTCTTCTGACTGCTGATTAACGCAGATAATACTGAGTACAAAGCTAATAATACGATCCAAATCAGACTCACATAGTTGCTTAATGTAATCAAAGAGTGTATTAATCTTACTATTCATAAACTTATCACCTCGAATATTGTAGATAAGTCTATTATAGCAGAACAAATATTGCATTCAATTCAATTTTCCATTAACAACACACTTTTTGACTATCACCTAAAAAATATATCTCAGAGCATATTGACAAGTTGTTTTCATATGATACGTGGGGACTGCCTAATAATTATATTCTGGCTTATATTGAAAAGTGCAATTTCGAAACATTTAAAAAGAGGTATAAAAAATTTATTCAAGAGTATGCCTATCCAGTGAAATGCGTAGATGTCGGGGAAAAAAGTAAGTATGCGGAGATGGCAGTATTCGATGTAAATATATTGCGAAATGGAAAAAAGGGTAGAATAACGCATATTTTAATAAATCTGCAAGAGGGTAAAAAGTAGAGTTAGGGATTTCGTGAACTATAGTTATCTTAATACCCAAATTAGAGGGGGTTGGTAGCAGGGAGGATTATATGGATCAGTTCAAGTTACATTCGGAATACCAGCCCACCGGCGACCAGCCGGAGACAATCGCGGAGCTTGTCAGGGGGGGTTCAGGAGGGTAACCAGTTCCAGACGCTTCTCGGGGTCACGGGTTCCGGCAAGACCTTTACCATGGCAAGCATCATAGCCGCATTGAATAAGCCCACCCTTGTCATAGCCCACAACAAGACCCTGGCGGGACAGCTTTTAGTGTTGGGTAGAATAAATTTTGTGTGAATAAAATTCATTAAAGAAAAGAGATGCAGGTTATTTGATTTTCTGTTATAATGAAAATAAGAAAGGTTCAAGGAAATACCAGATTGAGATTAGAAGTGAGGGGATATTATGTCGACATTGCAAATGGAATTCATGGAAACGATAGAAGGGTTGTCAGATGATACTATGCGGATGTTACTAGAAGTGGTAAAGCAGGTTGTCCTTCCGCTGGATCATAAAGAAAATGTTGGCGCTGCACCTGAACAACAGGGAAAATTGCGCAGGATGGGCAGCCTGAAAGGACAGAAACTTATTTCAGAAGGATATGACATTGATGAAAGCAATGATGAAATTGCAAAAATGTTTGGGGTAGAGTGATGATGAAAGTTTTGGTTGATACGCATATAGCTCTTTGGGCTTTGATGGATGATCCAAAGATGCCGAAAGCAGCGGAGCAAATCCTTATGGATGAAAAAAATGATATATATTATAGTACGGCATCTGTTTGGGAAGTTGCAATAAAGCACTGTATCAGACCGAATGATATGATAGTGGATGCAAGGCTTTTTGAAAAAGGCTGTGAGGATAATGGCTATAAGGTTCTTCCCATCTATAATCATCATACTTTTGTGCTGGATTCTTTGAGACGCCCAGATAACGCTCTGAAACATAATGACCCATTTGACCGTATTCTGATTTGCCAGTCAAAAGCCGAAGGAATGAAATTCCTTACGCATGATTCACTGCTTTCGGCTTATAATGAAGAATGTATTATTTATGTTTGAGTGTGAAATGGATTTTCTGCTAGCAGATGTTTATCCTGCGTCATTGTCATCTTTGGCAAAGAGCAGTGAGGTAGGAATATTTGGTAATGTACAGTTCAGCCTTTTGCGTGTTTTTACAAAAAAGTATAGAAACCCTCTATACTTTTTTATTTTTTGTGGTATACTAGAAAAGAATATATGTTTGCGAATATACATACGCATTTTTGCGAGGGAATCATGTGCAGCGAACGATTTTATACTGGCGGTCGAAAAGAATGGCCGCTCAGTATAAAGTTTTGCACACAGCCGCATAAGGAAATATGCCGCTTCGCGGCTGCGGCTGGCGCGGTACCCACGGCAGATTTCATCTGTCGTGAGTATATATATGCACGGTGGAGGATTATATGGAACAGTTTAAGTTACATTCGGAATACCAGCCCACCGGTGACCAGCCGGAGGCAATCGCGGAGCTTGTCAGGGGCTTCCGGGAGGGCAACCAGTTCCAGACGCTTCTCGGGGTCACTGGTTCCGGCAAGACCTTTACCATGGCAAATATCATAGCGGCGTTGAATAAGCCCACCCTTGTCATAGCCCACAACAAGACCCTGGCGGGACAGCTTTACGGCGAGTTCAAGGAATTTTTCCCTGAGAATGCAGTGGAGTATTTTGTGTCCTACTATGATTATTACCAGCCGGAAGCCTACATTCCGTCCTCCGATACGTATATTGCAAAGGATTCCGCCGTGAATGATGAGATAGACAAGCTGCGCCTGTCTGCCACGGCGTCGCTGACTGAGCGGCGGGATGTCGTGGTGGTGGCGAGTGTTTCCTGTATCTATGGTCTGGGAAGTCCGGATGAGTACCAGGGAATGATGCTCTCCCTGCGTCCGGGCATGGAAAAGGACAGGGACGAGGTGATTCATGCGCTGATTGATATGCAGTACGAACGAAATGACGTGGATTTGGACAGGGGACGGTTCCGCGTGCACGGTGATGTTGTGGACATTCATCCGGCGCAGGGCGGGGAATGCCTGATACGTGTGGAGTTTTTTGGGGATGAGATTGACCGCATCGCCGAGATTGACCCGGTTACGAACAAGGTCACTGCCACGCTTGAGCACACGACAATTTTTCCGGCATCGCACTATGTTGTTGCACCAGAACGGATTGCCAAGGCATGCGAGGTGATTGAGGCGGAGATGAAGGAGAGGGTCCGCTATTTTAAGAGTGAGGACAAGCTGCTTGAGGCACAGCGGATTTCGGAGCGCACCAATTTTGACATTGAAATGCTGCGGGAAACTGGCTTCTGTTCCGGGATTGAGAATTATTCGAGACATCTCAATGGGACGAAGGAGGGAGAGCCGCCATACTGTCTGATGGACTTTTTTACCGATGATTTTCTGATTATCATCGATGAGTCCCATATGACAATTCCGCAGATAAGGGGCATGTATGCAGGCGACCGCTCGCGGAAAAATACGCTGGTGGAGTATGGCTTCCGCCTGCCTTCGGCGCTCGACAACAGACCGCTGAAATTTGATGAGTTTGAGGGAAAGATTGACCAGATGCTCTTTGTGTCGGCAACACCGAACGAGTATGAGCGGGAGCACGAATTGCTGCGCGCGGAGCAGATTATCAGACCTACAGGTCTGCTTGACCCGGAGATTGAGATACATCCGGTGGAGGGGCAGATTGACGACCTGATAGCGCGCATAAATGCGGAAACCGCAAAGCATAATAAAATCCTGGTGACAACACTGACAAAGCGCATGGCAGAGGACTTGACAAAATATATGTCCGAGGTGGGTGTGCGTGTGAAGTATCTTCATTCAGACATTGATACGCTGGAGCGTGCGGAGATTATCCGGGACATGCGTCTGGATGTCTTTGACGTGCTCGTGGGAATCAATCTGTTAAGGGAAGGGCTTGACATTCCCGAGATATCGCTTGTGGCGATTCTCGACGCGGACAAGGAGGGATTTCTGCGCTCGGCGACATCCCTGATTCAGACGGTAGGGCGCGCTGCCAGAAATGCGGAGGGGCATGTCGTCATGTACGCAGACACGATTACCGATTCCATGCAGGTGACGCTTGACGAGACAGCGAGAAGGCGTGCAATTCAGCAGAAGTATAATGACGAACACGGCATTACGCCACAGACAATCAAGAAGGCGGTAAGGGATTTAATCAGCATATCAAAAGCGGTGGCGAAGGAGGAGCAGGCATTTGCCAAGGATCCGGAATCCATGAATGAGAAGGAACTCAAGAAGCTGATTGCCACGGTTGAGAAAAATATGCGCAAGGCGGCAGCCGACCTCAACTTTGAGGCAGCGATGGAGCTTCGCGACAAGATGATAGAACTCAGAAAACAGCTGAAGGATTTGACAGAAGGGCTTTGATGGCATTACATTTTAATAGAAAGGTACGGTACAGGTATGGATAAGGAACAACTGAAAATGCTTCCAAAAAGCGAGGTCATCAAGATTCGCGGGGCAAATGAACATAATTTAAAAAATATAGATCTCGATATTCCCAGGAATAAATTTGTCGTGCTGACTGGCCTGTCTGGCTCAGGAAAGTCCTCCCTTGCCTTTGACACGATATATGCGGAAGGACAGCGGCGTTATATGGAATCATTGTCCTCCTATGCAAGGCAGTTTTTGGGACAGATGGAGAAACCGAATGTGGAGCGCATTGACGGGCTGTCGCCGGCAATCTCGATTGACCAGAAATCAACGAACAGGAATCCGCGTTCGACAGTCGGGACGGTGACGGAAATCTATGACTATTTTCGATTGTTATATGCACGGATTGGAATCCCGCACTGCCCGAACTGTGGCAGGGAAATCAAGCGCCAGACCATTGACCAGATGGTAGACCAGATTATGGAGCTGCCGCAGGGCACCAGGCTTCAGCTCCTGGCGCCTGTCGTGCGCGGCAGAAAGGGCGAGCATGCCAAAGTGCTTGACCGCGCAAAGAAGGGCGGTTACGTGCGCGTGCGCATTGACGGCAGCCTGTATGATTTGTCCGAGGACATCAAGCTTGAGAAAAATATCAAGCACAATATCGAAGTCGTCGTGGACAGAATTGCGATTAAGGATGGCATCGAGCGGAGACTGACAGACTCCATCGAAAATGTCATGGCACTTTCCGACGGGCTTTTGATGGTGGATGTCATTGACGGCGAGATGATGAACTTTTCCGACAGCTTTGCCTGCCCGGACTGTAATATCAGCATTGACGAGGTGGAGCCGAGGAGCTTTTCGTTCAACAATCCGTTTGGCGCCTGCCCCGAGTGTTTCGGGCTGGGTTATAAGATGGAGTTTGATATTGACCTGATTATTCCGGACAGGAGCCTCAGCATCAATCAGGGTGCAATCACGGTTATGGGGTGGCAGTCCTGCGCGGACAAAAGCAGCTTTACCAACGCCATTTTGCAGGCGCTTTGCAAGGAGTACCACTTTTCTCTTGACACGCCGTTTGAGGAGCTGCCGGATGTGGCGCAGGATGTCATTGTCAACGGAACAGGGGGAAAAGAGGTCACGGTGCACTATAAGGGGCAGCGCGGTGAGGGAACGTACCCGGTTGCGTTTGAGGGACTGATTAAAAATGTGGAGCGTAGGTACAGGGAGACGGCGTCGGAGGGAATCAAGCAGGAGTATGAAACCTTTATGCGCATCACGCCCTGTAAGGAGTGCGGGGGCAGGCGGCTAAAGAAAACCTCGCTTGCGGTTACCGTGTGCGACAAGAATATTTATGAGATTACATCAATGTCCATCAAAAACCTTTATGAGTTTCTGGGCACGATGGAGCTTACCAGACAGCAGCAGCTCATCGGAAAACGTATTTTAAAGGAAATAAAGGCAAGGGTGGGCTTCCTGTCCAGCGTCGGGCTTGAGTATCTGTGCCTGTCAAGGGGGACGGCTTCCCTGTCGGGGGGCGAGGCGCAGCGTATCCGGCTGGCGACGCAGATTGGTTCAGGGCTTGTCGGCGTGTGCTACATTCTGGACGAGCCCAGTATCGGGCTGCACCAGCGGGACAACGACAAGCTGCTTGCCGCACTGCGGAATTTACAGGATTTGGGCAATACGCTTCTTGTCGTGGAGCACGATGAGGATACCATGTTTGCGGCAGACCATGTGATTGACATCGGTCCGGGCGCCGGCGAGCATGGGGGCGAGGTGATTGCACAGGGAACGGCACAGGAGATTATGCAGGTGCCGGAATCAATTACGGGACAGTATTTAAGCGGCAGGCTGCGGATTCCAGTGCCGGAGACGAGAAGGAAGCCGAGCGGCTGGCTGACCGTGAAGGGGGCTGCGGAAAATAACCTCAAGGAGGTCAATGTCAAGATTCCGCTGGGCATCTTTACCTGTGTGACTGGCGTGTCCGGCTCAGGCAAATCGTCCCTTGTCAATGAGATTTTGTATAAGTATCTGGCGAAAAAACTCAACAGGGCGCGCACGATACCCGGAAAGTTCAAGAAAATAGAAGGTGCGGAACAGCTTGACAAGATTATTGCCATCGACCAGTCGCCAATCGGCAGGACACCGCGGTCGAATCCGGCAACATACACGGGTGTATTTGACCAAATCAGGGACTTGTTTGCATCGACAGTCGACGCAAAGGCGAAAGGCTACAGCAAAGGACGCTTCAGCTTCAATGTGAAGGGCGGGCGCTGTGAGGCGTGCGGCGGGGATGGAATCATCAAGATAGAGATGCACTTTCTCCCGGATGTATATGTCCCCTGCGAGGTGTGCCAGGGAAAACGCTACAACAGGGAGACACTGGATGTCAAGTACAAAGGGAAAAGCATCTACGACGTGCTTGACATGACTGTCGAGGAGGCAATGACATTCTTCGACGCCGTGCCCTCCATCAGGAGAAAGATAGAGACACTGTATGACGTGGGGCTTTCCTATATCAGGCTGGGACAGCCGTCCACAACACTGTCTGGAGGTGAGGCACAGCGCATTAAGCTTGCCACGGAGCTCAGCCGCAGAAGCACTGGAAAGACAATTTATATTCTGGACGAGCCGACGACGGGACTTCATTTTGCGGATGTGCACAAGCTTGTGGAGATTTTGCAGCGCCTTGCCGAGGGCGGAAACACGGTCGTTGTGATAGAGCATAACCTTGATGTCATTAAGACTGCCGATTATATTATTGATATCGGGCCAGAAGGCGGGGATGGCGGCGGAACCGTCATTGCAGAGGGAACGCCTGAGCAGATTGCCGTATGTCCGGGTTCCTATACGGGAATTTATGTAAAGAAAATGCTTGAGCGGGCAAGGAAATAAGAAAAACATCCTCTTTTGCCATGCCGAGGTTGTCATATTGCCCCCCGGTTTTGCGTATCGGGGGGTTTTAATTTGACTTTTTCCTATTTTGTGATAAAATCTTTAAAAAGCCACTATTTATTTTATACTCACGACAGATGAAATCTGCCGTGAGTATTGCGCCAGCCGCAGCCGCGAAGCGGCATATTTCCTTATGCGGCTGTGTGCATCACATTATACTGAGCGGTCAGTCTTTTCGACCGCCAGTATAGATTGCAGAATGGAGATTCTTTTATGAAACAGCAAAGACACAGGCGCAAGGAATCCTTTTCGCTTCTGCTTGTCTCCAACACGGGAAAAGAAAGCAGGCATTTTTATGTCTCGATTTTGACTTTACGTCTGCTGATCGTCCTGATGCTCCTGATTTGTGTCGCCCTGGCATGGATCATGTTCCGGTCGGGGACACACTACAGGACAGAGTCTGACCTGCGGCGGAAGCTGGTTGCAAGTGAACAGCAAGTGAAGCAGCTGGAAAGTGAAAAGGAATCCCTGAACGCACAAAATGCCGCCCTGGCGAAGGAAAACGATACGCTGAAGGAGGCAGGACTGGCAGACGCCACAACGCAGGAAACGCAAGTGCAGGAAACACAGAGGGACACTTCGATTCCAAGCCAGAACCCTTACACAGGAGTCGGGATATTAAAAGAACAGTATTCCGAGGAGCACCCTTACTTTTCGATTAGTACACAGCTGGAAGACCGTATTATTGCTGCCGGCGATGGAACGGTAACTTTAATCGAATCGGACGACACCTATCCGCTTATAATAGAAGTGGAGCATGGAAACGGCTACAAATCGCGCTATATGTGTATGCAGGAAGCCGAGGTAAAAGTAGAAGTCGGAGAACAGGTTCAGATTCGGGATACACTGATTGTAATCAACAGGGAGGAGACACAGATGGATTACCAGGTTATCTATGATGGCCAGGCGATTGACCCGCTGTTGGTACTGGAAGCAAAAGGTTAGAAATGGAGGATAAAATCATGTTAGGAAAAGGAAAAAATTCATCATATGCAGACGAGGGACGCGAGAAGGTCAGCACGCTGATTGGGCAGGGGACAACGTTCGACGGGGACTTGACATCGGCCGAGACCATACGGATAGACGGTGTCATCAATGGGAACTGTTCCTGTGAAAAGAAGCTTATTCTGAGTTCCGAAGGTCAGGTGAAAGGAAATATTACGGCGCAGAGCGTCATCATATCAGGAAGGGTAGACGGCGATATCACGGTACAGGGAAAGCTTGAGCTTTTGTCAACTGGTAAGATTGCAGGAAACATTGTCGCAGGCTCCATTGTGATTGATGAGGGTGCATCCTTTGACGGAAGGTGTACAATGGCATCGGCTGCATCGGGAAGCTTTGGCAGCTATTCCGCATCGGATGCGGAGTCTGATTCATAACAGACGCTGCTGGAACGGAGTGAACAGTGACAAACAAACCGTGTCTGTCTGGTCAGAGGGGGCACAGTCTGCTATTGACAAATGAATTGTCAGATAATATAATGAATTTACATAATATTTTGAAAATAACTAAAGTATTGTGAAAAAACGGCCGATATAGTTGTTGTAAAGTAACTTGAATGGCTTTTTTTGAGGTTTCAGAAGTTTTTATTGTAAAAAAAGTATTAAACCCCTTTGAAAAATGGTTAAATTAGGTTATAATGGCTTAGTTGCAGTATACCATAATAGATAAAACTGTAATGGGAATACTAAGGTAGCATATAACGCGATTGATTAAGCAGAGATAGATAACCTGATTTTACCAGTTAGGACATGTTTCAGATTATGAATGAAGAAAGGGGCATACAGCCATGCAATACACAGATATTGGAATTGACCTTGGAACCGCAAGTATACTCGTTTATATCAGAGGCAAGGGAGTTGTTCTGAAAGAGCCTTCCGTTGTTGCCTTTGACAGGGATACGAATAAAATTAAAGCCATTGGAGAGGATGCACGCCTTATGCTTGGAAGGACGCCGGGCAACATTGTGGCAGTGAGACCGTTAAGGCAGGGCGTTATTTCTGATTATAAAGTGACAGAGCAGATGATGAAACACTTTATCCAGAAAGCGCTCGGAAGGAAGACATTCCGAAAACCTGTTATTGCCGTGTGTGTGCCAAGCGGCGTGACGGAAGTGGAAAAAAAGGCAGTCGAGGACGCTACGTATCAGGCAGGTGCAAGGGATGTCAAGATTATTGAGGAACCGATTGCGGCTGCAATCGGAGCTGGAATTGACATTGCAAAGCCCTGTGGAAATATGATTGTGGACATCGGGGGAGGCACTTCGGACATCGCAGTGATATCACTTGGCGGAACCGTTGTGAGTGCATCTATCAAGGTTGCAGGAGATGACTTTGACGAGGCAATCGTCAGGTACATGAGAAAGAAACATAATCTTTTGATTGGGGAGAGAACGGCAGAAGACATTAAAATTAAAATTGGTTCAGCATTTAAGAGGGCAGAAGTTGATTACATGGATGTCAGGGGGCGCAACCTGGTCACAGGGCTTCCAAAGACCATCCGGGTTTCTTCGGAGGAGACCGAGGAAGCGCTTCGTGAGACAACTTCCCAGATTATTGATACGATACACAGTGTTTTGGAGAAGACTCCGCCGGAACTTGCCGCTGACATTGCGGACAGGGGCATTGTCCTTACAGGGGGCGGCAGTCTGCTTCGCGGACTGGAGGACTTGATTGAGTCAAGGACCGGTATCAATACCATGACCGCGGAGGATCCGATGACTGCGGTTGCCATAGGAACAGGCAAGTATGTCGAGTTCCTTGCAGGAGGAAGAGACGACTGACAATCCGTAAGGATTACTCCTGATAATGCTGATTCCAGGGCATCAGATTAGGAGGAACATATGCTTAGAGGTTTATATACAGCTTATACTGGTATGTTAAATGAGCAGTACAGGATGGATATCATGTCAAATAATCTTGCGAATGCAGATACGACCGGATTTAAAAAGGAAGGTTCTACAAGCCAGGCCTATTCGGAAGTAATGGCGGTGAAGATTAAGGATGTCACAGAAAATCCAAACACACCAAAACGTCTCGGAAAGATGAGCCTTGGCGTAAAGATAGGGGAGACCTATACCGATTTCTCCCAGGGCTCGCTTCGTGATACGGGGAATACGTACGATATTGCCATTGGCGGCGACGGTTTCTTTAACATTGAGTTTACCAGCAAGTCGGGCGAGACCTCTACAAAATATACAAGAGCAGGCAGCTTCACACTCACAAAGGACGGTTATCTGGTGACGAAGGACGGCGATTATGTCCTTGGCAAGAATGGAAGGATACAGCTGTCGACCACGGCAGGCAGCACCGTATTCAATGAGTCCGGGGATATTTTCCAGGATGGGGATCTTGTGGCGAGCCTGAAAATAACAGAATTTGAGGATACCAATTATCTGACCCATTATGGAGAGACAATGTGGGATGCCAAGGAAGGGGCGGTGTCACAGGATGCTGAAAATTTCAAAATACGCCAGGGCTACCTTGAAATGTCAAATGCATCCGTTGTCAAGGAGATGGTAAACATGATTACGATTTCAAGGCAGTATGAGGCAAACCAGAAAATGCTGACAACCTTTGACGAGTCGCTTGAGAAGTCAATGACGCTCAACAGGGTTTCCGGTTAACAGCGGGGTAGCGATAAGGGATTTCATGTAGGAGGGGAAGATAAATGGTACGGTCATTATGGACAGGCGCAACAGGAATGATTGCGCAGCAGTTAAATGTAGACAATATTTCCAATAATCTTGCGAACGTGAACACGACGGGTTACAAGGCAGAGGTTATGGAGTTTAAATCACTTTTATATCAGACAATACAGACGAGGACGACCACGGCAAATGGGGCAAACAAGCCGATTGGTGCGGAAGTCGGGCTCGGTGTGAGAAACTCGTCCATCACGTCCATCTTTACGGATGGAAATCTGCTTGAGACACCCGGGGAGGCAAATTTTGCCCTGAATGGAAGAGGTTTCTTTGGAATCAGGGGAGCGGACGGAAATACATATTATACAAGAAACGGCAACTTTGTGTTTGCAGTCGGCAGTGAGGGAATCACGCTGGAGACGACAGACGGACTTCCTGTACTGGACTCTGAGGGTGAGCCGATTGTCCTTGAGGACGACGATATAGTTACCAGCAAGATAACAGTCGGAAAGGACGGTACCCCGTATTATCCTGACGACAGGAAGATCCCACAGAGCCTTGACATCACAATCGGTCTCTGGCAGTTCAACAATCCGGCAGGCTTAAGCAAAGAGGGCGACAGCCTGTATGCGGTCACGGATGCGAGCGGTGAGGAAATGAATGAGGCTGAAAATGAGAACCTGACAAAGACTAAGCTGATTCAGGGCTATCTGGAAGGCTCAAATGTACAGATTGCGGACGAGATGGTAAACCTTATCGTCGCACAGCGTGCATATGAGATGAACAGTAAGGTTATCACAACCTCGGACGAGATGCTTCAGCAGGCAAACCAGCTGAAGAGGTAGGCGAGGGTAACTGTTCAGCCCAGGACTTTGCACTGCGCTGCAAAGTCCGTAAGAATGTGTAGTGGCTGAGATGCATCAAGCCACCACGAAGTGGTTTTTCATGGCTTGATGCTCGTAACAGGAAGCCGAAGGCTGAACTGTTATAGGTGAGGCGAACGGCTGCATAGAAGGAGAGAAGAAAAATGGATATTGGCGGAGTAGGTTCTGCATATGCGGATTATTTGACAAAGCAGGCTTCAGGCAATAAGGCGTCATCACTTCAGAGCAAGCTTGAAAACAGCGGTGAATCGGTGGATGAAAAGGAGCTCATGGACGCCTGCAAGGAATTTGAGGCATATTTTATGGAGCAGGTGTTTAATTCCATGCTTGAGACGACAAAGGTTTTCTCGGATGATGATGAAAATGGGTATGCGTCAAAGATGGTAGATTATTTCAAGGATTTTGCGGTGCAGGAGTTATGTGGCAAGGTGACGGAAGGCAGCGGACTGGGGCTGGCAAATACCCTTTATGAACAGATGAAGCGGAATTACGGCATTGGTGTGGTAAAGCCGGAGGAAGCTTTGGAGGAGTAAACATACAACCGACCTTGTTTGCATAAACAGGTCGGTTTTTTGCTTTTATGCACAGCCCCATGCAGGGGAAGTATGCCGCTAAGGCGGCGCATGGGGCGCGCGGTGAGTAGGAGAGAAGGTCATTCCCCTACTCGATTATAAGAAATTGCGACAACGCAGACCATTATGAGCGCGCTGGCGCTCATCTTTTTAAGGAGGCAAATCTTGGATAAACTAAAGGGCTTTGTCGAGCATATTATATATAAAAACCCCCAGAACGGATATGGGGTAATTAATCTCAAGGTGGAGGATATGGAAATAACCTGCACAGGAATCTTTGCGAATCTGGACGAGGGGGAGAGCATCGAGGCTGAGGGTTCTTATATAGAACATGCAGTTTATGGGACACAGTTCAAGGTGGAACGCTTCGTGGTTGTCGCACCGGAGGATAGGGTCGCAGTGGAGCGCTATCTTGGTTCCGGCGCAATCAAGGGCGTGGGTGCGGCGCTGGCTGCACGTATTGTCCGGCGGTTCGGGGATGACACGTTTCGGATTATCGAGGAGGAACCCCACAGGCTTTCCGAGATAAAAGGCATCAGTGAGCGCAAGGCGCGGGAAATTGCGGAGCAGGTGGAGGAGAAAAAAGATGTAAGGGAGGCAATGCTCTTTTTACAAAAGTATGGCATTTCGAATGCGCTGGCGCTCAAGATCTATAAACAGTATGGCATGGGACTGTACAAGGTCATGCAGGAGAATCCTTACAGGCTTGCCGAGGATGTGTCGGGCGTGGGCTTCCGCATAGCGGACGAGATTGCCTCGCGCATAGGCATCCATACGGACTCGGATTACCGGATTCGGAGTGGAATCCTGTATACGCTTTTGCAGGCAGGGGCAGAGGGGCATGTGTTTCTGCCGGAGGAAATGCTTTTGGATAAGGCTGCTGAAATGCTCGGGCTGACGCCGGAACAGATAGAGCCGCAGATTGCAAACCTCGCGATTGACAAGAAGCTGGTTATCAAGGAAAGGAAGCTGGATGACACGCAGAAGATGACATGCATCTATGGCATGAGCTATTACTATGCGGAATTAAACTGTGCCAGGATGCTGTATGAGCTCCGACAGGCTTTTGACGGTGCGGAGCGGTTTACAAGGGTTGAGATGGAGCGCCTTGAGAAAAAGATAAAAAAAATTGAGGACAGCAGTCGGATGGAGCTGGACGGATTGCAGAGAAAAGCCGTGATGGAGGCAGTGCAGAACGGTATCTTTATCCTGTCAGGAGGACCGGGAACAGGCAAGACAACGACAATTAACATGATCATACGTTACTTTGAGCAGGAGGGCATGGACATTTTCCTGGCAGCGCCGACGGGGAGGGCGGCGAAGCGTATGACGGAGGCGACAGGCTTTGAGGCAAAGACGATTCACAGGCTTCTTGAGCTAAACGGGGATATGTCGGATGACAGGCAGGCATCCTCGGTACATTTTGAAAAGAATGAGCTGAATCCGCTAGAGGCGGATGTCGTGATTATTGATGAGATGTCGATGGTGGACATTCACCTGTTTCATGCGCTCTTAAAGGCGGTCGCCCCGGGAACAAGACTTGTCATGGTCGGGGACAGGAACCAGCTTCCGTCAGTCGGCCCCGGGCAGGTGCTGAAGGATTTGATGGAAAGCGGCTGCATTGCATCTGTCGTTTTGTCGAAAATATTCAGGCAGGCAGGTGAGAGCGACATTGTTGTAAATGCCCACAGAATCAATGAGGGAAAACAGATAAAGCTTGACAACAAGAGCAGGGATTTTTTCTTTCTGGAGCGGGATAACGTCAATGTCATCTATAAACACATGATACAGCTGATAACCGGAAAGCTGCCAAAGTATGTGCATGCCGGAATGTTTGACATCCAGGTGCTTACCCCGATGAGAAAGGGAGCACTCGGCGTTGAGACGTTAAACGGTATCTTACAGCAATACCTCAACCCGCCGTCAGCCGAAAAGCTGGAGATTGCCCACGGCGACAATATATTCAGGCTGGGAGACAAGGTGATGCAGATTAAGAACAATTATCAGCTTGAGTGGGAGATTGTGAGCAAGTACGGCATTGCGGTTGACAGCGGGCAGGGTGTATTTAACGGTGATGTGGGCATAATAAAAGAAATTAATGAGACCGCAAAGACCGTCGTGGTGGAGTATGACGACATGAGAAGGGTTACATATCCTTTGAACGGGCTTGATGAGATTGAGCTGGCGTATGCGATTACCATACACAAATCCCAGGGCAGCGAGTATCCGGCGGTGATTATGCCGCTGCTGTCAGGACCGAGGATGCTGTTTAACAGGAACCTGCTGTACACGGGGGTCACGCGGGCAAAGAGCTGTGTGACCATACTTGGGAGCAGGGACACGGTGGAGCAGATGATAGCAAATGAGAATGAGCAGAAAAGGTATACGGGATTAAGGGAAAGAATATGCGAGATAATGGACGAGGACGCCGGGTGAGCAGTGCGCTGCTAAACCTCCTGTTTCCTGCAAGGTGTCCGGTATGTGACGGGATTGTGCCGGCTGCCGAGGGGGGTGTTTGCACCGGGTGCAGGATGAAGCCGCGGTATATTGTGGAACCGCGGTGCGCAAGATGCGGAAAGCAGCTCGGGGATGACGCAAGAATGTACTGTGGGGACTGTGCGGGGCGGAGCCATGTTTTTGAGCATGGTTATGCGCTGTATGACTACCAGAGCATGCGCAAGAGCATTTACCGATTTAAGTATGGCGGAAGATGTGAGTATGCAAAATTCTATGCAAGGGAGATCTGGGAAAGGCTCGGGGACGAGATCCGGCTGATGAAGGCGGACTCCATAGTGCCGGTGCCGATTCATGCGTCAAGGCTCAGAAGCAGGGGGTACAACCAGGCACAGCTTGTCGCTGCGGAGCTGTCACGGCTTACGGGAATACCAATGTATGATAATCTGGTGAGGAGAATCAGGAGGACACTGCCACAAAAACAGCTTACTGCACAGGAAAGACAAAATAATTTGAAAAAAGCTTTCAATATTAGCGCAGATGTTGTAAAATTAAATAAAACGATTCTTGTTGATGACATCTATACAACGGGTAGTACGCTAGACGCCGTGGCACTGGAATTAAAGAGGCATGGCGTCGGGTCGGTTTACTTTATCACGCTCTGTATCGGTGAGGGGCTGTAAGTCGCCATCAGGTATGGTACATAGTCGCAAGGAAGCAAAAAATATGTAAACGGAGGGATTTCAATGAACGTAAGAAATTGCAGAAAATGCGGAAAGATTTTTAACCACATTGGAGGGATGCCGATTTGCCCGGCATGCAAGGAGAAGCTTGAGGAAAAATTCCAGCAGGTAAAGAAGTATATCCGTGAAAACAAGATGGCGGACATCAAGGAAGTAGCGGAGCAGTGCGAGGTGGAAGTGGGTCAGATTCAGCAGTGGATAAGGGAAGAACGCCTTGAGTTTACGGAGGATTCACCAGTGAAAATTCCGTGTGAGAACTGCGGTGAAATGATTCGTTCCGGAAAGTACTGCGAAAAATGTAAGCGGGAGATGACAAACACGCTGTCAAGTGCAATCAACAAGCCAAAGGCTGTTCTGGTGGAGCCCAAGAAGGTACAGTCCACAGGAAACAAGATGCGTTTTCTTGACAGGGAATAGACTTTTCGGGATTGCTTAAGGAAAAATTTTATGTTGAATGAAGAAAGAATCAAACTGATGACCAAAATGGCGTGCTATGAGGCTGATGAGGGAAAGAAAAACGTGGCAATCGGCAGTTACTTCCGTGGTGATTATATTGGATTGCAGGTGATTAAGTCCATCATCAGCGGTACGATTGCGTTTGTAATTATCTTTGCGATGTATATCCTGTATGATTTTGAGGTCTTTATGGCGGATATCTATAAGATGGACCTGTTCGGATTTGCAAAGACGGCGATTGTTGATTACCTGATTTTTATAGCGTCGTATGCAATGGTATCTTATGGCGTTTACACGTATCGGTATACAAAGGCGAGAAGGAGCCTGAAGAATTATTACAACAATCTCAAAAAACTTTCCTATCTGTATGATAAGGAAGTAAAAAACAGGGATTACAAGGAGATTTAATCATGACGACCCTTTTGGTTTACAGAGAACAGTTAAAAAAGTTTTATAGTAAGTACGAATTATATATCACGCCGGTTATGAAGTTTCTGCTGGCGCTGTTGACGTTGGTTATGATAAACAGCAGCATCGGCTATATGGGTGAGCTGAAGCGGTTTGTAGTCGTGATGGTGCTCTCGCTGATGTGCTCGTTCTTGCCGATGAATTTTATTGTGTTTGTGGCAGCTGCGGTGACGCTCGGGCACCTGTACAAATTTTCCCTGGAATGCATGGGGGTGGCGCTTGTTGTATTTCTGCTGCTGTTTATCCTTTACTTCCGGTTTTCACCGCGCGACACCATTGCGGTATTGCTGACGCCGCTCTGCTTCATTTTGAAGATACCATATGTCATGCCGATTGCAATGGGGCTTGTCGGAACGCCTGTCTCGGCAGTATCGGTTGCGAGCGGCGCCGTTGCATATTATACGGTGAGTTACATGACGAACAGTGCGTCCATGCTGAACACCTTTGAGGATGATGAGACGCTGGAAAAATTCCGCTATGTGGTTGATGGGCTGCTGGGAAATAAGGCAATGTTTATCACAATTGTGGCGTTTGTCGCTACGGTCGTCGTGGTATATTTTATAAGAAGGCTCAGTGTCGATTATTCGTGGACAATTGCGATGATTACGGGAGCGCTTCTCGATGTATTGATTTTATTGTTTGGCGATTTGATGTATAATACGAAGTTCTCCATCGTAGGCGTCATTGTTGGAAGCGTCGTGTCGGTTTTGCTTGTGAAGGTACTTGAGTTTTTTGTATTCAATGTCGATTATTCCCGGACGGAGTTTGTTCAGTTTGAGGATGATGAATATTATTATTATGTGAAAGCCGTTCCGAAAAATACGGTGGCTGCCCCGCAGAAAAGGGTGAAAACAATCAGGGTACCGGAAAAAGCAGTTAGGCAGCAGAAGAGGGATTGATAGAAATGGAAAGGTTTCTTGAACGCTTTGGTTCATATTTTGTGAACTGGTCATTGCATAGTCTGAACGTAGAGTGGGAGGATATAGTGGAGGTTATCATTATATCCTTTTTGCTGTATCATATCATGGCATGGGCAAAACACACAAAAGTGTGGCTTCTGATGAAGGGAATCATCATCATACTGGTGTTTATTTTGCTGGCGATTTTGTTTGAAATGAACACAATCATGTGGATTGTGAAAAATGTGCTGGGTCTGGCGGTCACGGCGGTGATTGTTATTCTGCAGCCGGAACTGCGGCATGCGCTTGAGGAGCTGGGGCGCAAGAATTTTATTTCCAATTTTGTCTCATTCGAAAAGCCGGCGGATGAGCGCTTTTCTGACAAGACCGTGAATGACCTGGTGAAGGCAAGCTTTGAGATGGGCAAGGTGAAAACAGGGGCGCTTATGGTGATTGAGCAGAATGTATTGCTGACTGAGTACGAAAGAACAGGTATTGAGGTGGATGGGCTGATATCCAGCCAGCTTCTGATTAATATCTTTGAACATAACACGCCGCTTCATGACGGGGCGGTCATCATACGTGGAAACAGGGTTGTGTCGGCGACCTGTTATCTGCCGTTGTCTGACAACATGGAAATCAGCAAGGAGCTGGGAACAAGGCATCGTGCAGGGGTGGGCATATCGGAAGTGACGGATGCACTGACGATTATTGTTTCCGAGGAGACTGGAAACGTAAGCGTGACCTATGAGGGACACTTGTACCGCAACCTTGACGCGAACGGACTTCGCGAGAAGCTGGGCATGATACAGAATAAGGAAGTGGAGGAGAATAAGAAGCGCAGGCTCTGGAAAGGTAGGGCTAAGGATGAAAAATAATATATTGAAAAAAGTGGCGGGGATTCTCACACATAATTTTGGACTGAAGCTTCTTGCTGTTGTCGTGTCCTGCGGTCTGTGGTTTGTTGTGAACAGTATCACGGATCCGGTGGAAAAAAAGCCTTTTAGCAATATTCCGGTGGAAATTATTAACGAGGAAATGGTTACGAGCGAGGGCAAGGTCTATGAAATCCTCGAGGGAACGAATTATGTCAATGTCGTTGTGACAGGTAAGCGCTCCGTGCTTGCAAATATTGCGCGGGACGACCTCCGTGCGGTGGCTGACATGTCAAAGCTCACCTTTATGAACACGGTCGGGATTGAGGTGTCAAGCGCAAGGAACAATTCAGAGCTGGATTTTAAGACCAATATCGATAATGTGAAGCTTTTGATAGAGAACAGGAAGAGCATCCAGAAATCAATTCTTGCTTCTGTCTCAGGCGAACCGGCAGACGGCTATGTGGTTGACAGGGCGCTTGCAAGCCCGAACGTTGTGCGCTTTTCAGGACCGGAGTCACTGATTATGCAGATTGACCATGTTGAGGCAGTTGCAAATATTGAGGGCGGATCTTCCGATATCAGTACGAGTGTAGACCTCAAGATATATGATGCGGATGGCAAGGAGATAAAGAGTAACTCCATCAAGATGAATATTTCTACGGTCAATGTTGCCGTGTCAATCCTTGCAACGAAGGAAGTTCCGCTTGAATTTACGATTCAGGGTGAGCCGGCAGACGGATATATTGTGAGCCGGGAAGTTGTCAGTGTGCCGGAGACGGTAATGATAGCCGGTAGAAGCAGTGTTCTGGACGGTGTATCCAGAATCAGTGTCGCGGATCCGGCACTGAGCGCGGAGGAGCTGACGGAGAGCACGACCACCATTGTCAACATTAAAAAGTACCTGCCGAGCAATGTGCAGTTTGCTGACAGCAGCTATAACGGCAATGTCAGTGTCACAATCGGAATTGAGAAGCTTGTGACCAAGGAGCTTGAGATACCGGCAAGAAACTTTGCGGCAGGAAATAAACCGGAAGGATTCCGGCTTACACTAAAGGAGCTTGAGGACAAAGACAGTTATGTGATTCGGATATCGGGAACGCAGGCAGCGGTGGATGTCGTGAATGCGGAAGAGATTATCGGTGTGATTGACATGAGCCTGATATGGAACAATCTCGGACTGCAGCAATGGGCTGCCGGAAGTTACCAGGGCGACATTACATTTAACCTTCCTGATAATGTGACCCTTGCGGAAGCTTACAAGATGACAGTCGAACTGGGGGAAATTGAGGAAGGGACCGAATAAAAAATGAATTAGAAATAATATGTTTGGAGGATAAGAATTATGGCTAGACTGTTTGGTACGGACGGAGTAAGGGGAGTGGCGAATGATGAGCTTACGCCGCTGCTTGCAATGCAGCTGGGGCAGGCAGGAGCTTATGTACTGTCAAAGGAAAATGCGCATAAGCCGACAATCATGGTAGGGTGTGACACGCGTATTTCAGGAGATATGCTGGCAAATGCCCTGATGGCGGGTGCCTGCTCGGTTGGCGCAAATGTTGTGTATGTGGGGGTTATCCCGACTCCGGCAATTGCCTATCTGACCAAAAGATACAGGGTGGATGCAGGTGTTGTGATTTCGGCATCACACAATCCGGTAGAATTTAACGGAATTAAATTTTTTGACGGCAATGGGTTTAAGCTGCCGGATTCACTTGAGGATGAGATAGAGGAACTGATTCGCAAGGGCATGAAGGATGTCCAGTTTCCGACAGGACCGAGCGTGGGAAAAATTAAGTACCGGACGGATGCAAGGGAGGAGTATATCAATCATGCAGTACATGCCGTCCCTGTTGATTTGCAGGGAATGAAGATTGTGGTGGACTGTGCGGAGGGCGCTTCCTACTATACATCTGTCGAGGCGCTCAAGGAGCTTGGCGCTGAAATTGTGGCAATACACAATAATCCGGATGGAACGAACATTAATGCAAACTGTGGGTCGACGCACATGGGCGAGCTTCAGGCAAGGGTGGTATATGAGAAGGCAGATATAGGGATTGCCTTTGACGGTGACGCCGACAGGATGCTTGCCGTGGATGAAAACGGAAAACAGGTGGACGGCGATGAGATTATGGCAATTATTGGAAACCATATGAAGGCGAAGGGCACGCTGAAGGACAATACGATTGTCGCGACAGTGATGAGCAACCTTGGTTTCTTCCTTATGGGCAAGGAAAAGGGAATCCATATCGAGCAGACCAAGGTTGGCGACCGGTATGTTTTGGAGAGAATGCTTGAGATTGGCGCGAACCTTGGAGGCGAACAGTCCGGGCACATCATTTTCCTGGATGAAAATACGACAGGCGACGGACTGCTCAGCGCGCTCCATCTTTTGCAGGTCATGGTTGAGACCAAAAAGCCCCTGTCGGAGCTTGCGACTATTATGTCAGTGCTTCCGCAGGCGCTTGTGGGGGCGAAGGTGCCCAACCACAAAAAGGACAGTTACATGGAATACACAGAGATTGCAGAGGCGATTGCGCATGTGAGCGCAAAGTTTGCGGACGAGGGCAGGGTTTTAATCAGACCTTCGGGAACTGAGCCGCTTGTGCGCGTGATGATTGAAGGAAAGGATCAGAAGCTGATAGAGAAAGAGGCAAGGGAGCTTGCGGAGCTGATACAGAATGTGATGCTGTAACTGTAGATGCCACAGCACACGGTGCACAGCACACTGTGCACGAGTAAAACAGTGATAAAATTCTGGGATACGGAGGTATGGGATATGGTTAGCCAGAAGGTAGTGATTAAAAACCCAACAGGGCTGCATCTGCGTCCGGCGGGAATATTGTGTAAGGAAGCGATGCAGTTTGGCTCGCTCATTACGTTTTCATTTCGCGGAAATACGGCAAATGCAAAGAGTGTACTCAGCGTGCTTGGCGCATGTATTAAATGCGGTGATGAAATTGAATTATTTTGTGATGGTTCAGATGAAAAGGAAGCCTTGTCCCATATCGTGAAGGTTATCGAGGATGGCTTAGGCGAGTAGAGAGGATTGTCAGCCCGAAGTATATTCGGGCTGATTGTATGTAGAGAACAGGCACAATTCTCCTGTACATGGGAAATATATTGTTGGACGTATAGACTCACGGCTGGTGAGTAAAAATAAGATAGTATGGAAGGAAAAGAAAAATGAAAAAAATAATGATTACAGGAAGTCATGGACAGCTTGGGCGTGCACTCAACAAAATTTATGAGAATCATGCGGAGTATGTGTGTGTCAATACGGATGTCGGGGAACTGGACATCACGGATGTTGATGCGGTGAATCAATTTGTATCGGAAATCAGACCATATGCGATTATAAACTGTGCTGCGCACACGAATGTGAATGGGTGCGAGACGGATATTGACAATGCGTACCGAATCAATGCAGTCGGCCCAAGGAACCTGGCGATTGCCGCGGAAAGGTGCCATGCGAAGCTGATGCATATTTCCACGGATTATGTGTTTGACGGGCAGGCAGCGGAACCGTACACGGAGTTTTGCGTGCCGAATCCCAAGGCGGTCTATGGAAAGACAAAGCTGGCGGGCGAAAACTTTGTGAAGGAGTTTTCCAGGGAGCATTTTATTATCCGGACGGCGTGGCTTTACGGTGACGGGAAGAATTTTGTCCGGACAATGCTTGGACTGTCGGAAAACCATGACAAGGTTACGGTTGTCGGCGACCAGTTTGGCTCCCCGACGAGTGCGGACGAGCTTGCGAAGGCAATTGCGTATCTGCTTCCGACGGACAATTTCGGACTGTTCCATGGCACCTGCGAGGGAATGACGAACTGGGCTGATTTTACAAGGGAGATATATAGGCTTGCGGGAAAGTCTACCGTGGTTGAGACGGTGACAACCGAGCAGTACGACAAAAATACAACGGGCATCGTGGCGCCTAGACCGGCATATTCGGTACTTGAAAATTATATGCTCAGACTGACAACCGATTATATGTTTGCTGACTGGGAAAAGGCGATTGCAGAATATATAAAAAGCTTGTAAGATTTGCATGTTAAAGGTATACTAAGAAAGAAAGTGTAGGATTTTGGTATTTTTTGGTTTTTTTGCAGGAGGAAAGAATAGTGTGAAAAATAATTTTTCACATAACGAACAAAGTTCGTATTGCAAATATTGTGCTTAGGGCACAAATTCGCAGACTGAGAAAGGAGCATGGTTATTAAAATGAATAATGTCGCACTCATTACGGGTATCACGGGACAGGATGGTTCTTATCTGGCAGAATTTCTGCTTGAAAAAGGGTATGAGGTTCACGGATTAATCAGACGGCACAGCATCTCAAACACAATGCGTATTGACCATCTAATCAAATCAGAGTATCATAAGGTGAAATTCTTTTTGCACTTTGCTGATACGACGGATTCTTCAAATCTGATGCGCATTATAGGGGAAATCAGACCGACAGAGGTGTATAATCTTGCAGCGCAGTCACACGTCGGCGTCTCTTTTGAGGTGCCTGAATATACGGCGGACGCGACCGGGGTCAGTACACTCAAGCTGCTTGAGGCGATCAGGGTGAATGGCGGGAATTGCAGATATTACCAGGCATCCACATCAGAGCTGTTCGGCGGTCTTCCGGAGACGGCACCACAGAGCGAGACGACACCATTCTATCCGAAGAGCCCGTATGGGGTGGCAAAGCTGTATTCCTACTGGATTACTGTGAATTACAGGGAATCATACAATATGTTTGCATGTAACGGTATTTTGTTTAATCACGAGTCTCCGAGGCGCGGTGAGAATTTTGTGACCAGGAAGATTACGCTCGCCATTGCGAACATCATGGCAGGAAAGCAGGACAAGCTGTCGCTTGGCAATATGAATGCAAAAAGGGACTGGGGATTTGCGGGAGACTATGTCGAGGGAATGTGGCTGATGCTGCAGCAGAAGACCCCCGGGGATTATGTGCTTGCGACAAATGAGACGCATACCGTGCGGCAGTTCGTGGAGGCAGCCTTTTTGGAGATTGGCATCAAAATCCGCTGGGAGGGTTCTGGCGTGAACGAGAAGGGATATGATTCCGAGACAGGAAAGCTGCTTGTCGATGTGAATCCAGAGTTTTACCGCCCGGCTGAGGTGGAGTTTTTGTGGGGAAATGCTGCCAAGGCAGAGAAGGAGCTCGGATGGAAGCGCAGGGTTGATTTTAAGGGGCTTGTATCAATGATGATGGATACCGACCTGCGTGCAATCACAGGAATGTCATGCGAGGAATACAGAACGAAAAGAAGTCTGGATGGAGGAAACGATGAATAAATCAGATAAAATTTATGTAGCGGGGCACAGGGGGCTTGTGGGTTCTGCCATTGTAAGAAACCTGAAGGCAAAGGGATATGAAAATGTGATTGGCAGGACACACAGCGAGCTTGACCTGAAGGACCAGCAGGCAGTCAGGGAATTTTTCGAGGCAGAGCAGCCGGACGTGGTAGTGCTTGCAGCCGCGAAGGTTGGCGGTATCAATGCAAACAATACGACACCTGCGGATTTTGCCTATGAAAACCTTCAGATACAGTGCAATGTGATTAAGTGCTGTCATGACTATCATGTAAAAAAGCTGCTGTTTCTGGGAAGCACCTGCATCTATCCGAGGATGGCGCCGCAGCCGATTCCCGAGGATGCGCTGCTCACGGGGCCTCTTGAGGAGACAAATGAGGCGTATGCCATTGCAAAAATATCCGGTCTTGAGATGTGCAGGTTTTTTAAAAGACAGTATGGTGATGACTTTATCAGCTGCATGCCGACGAACCTGTATGGACCATATGATAATTATGACTTATCAGGCTCCCACGTCATGCCGGCAATGATTCGGAAGTTCCATGATGCAAAAGTAAATAATCTGCCGTGCGTGGAGCTGTGGGGCACGGGAACACCGCTGCGCGAGTTTCTGTATGTGGATGACATGGCGGATGCCTGTGTATTTTTGCTTGAGCATTATAGCGGGGAACAGCATGTGAACATCGGAACAGGAAAAGAAGTAACAATTAAGGAGCTGGCAGACACGGTTCAGCGTGTGGTTGGGTATCAGGGCGAGGTCGTATGGAACGAGGATATGCCCGACGGCACGCCGAGAAAACTTACGGATGTGACAAAGCTTCACAATCTCGGGTGGAACCACAAGGTGGAACTTGAGGAGGGCGTACAGCTTGCCTATGACTGGTTCAGAGAAAATGTGAGGGAAGCCAGGTTGTAGAAATGGAAATTTGAGATGATTAACATGGATGAAGAAAGTTTGCGGGTAAGGGTTTTTACACAGACTACACGTCAAATGGTTAATCTCGGGTTTCAGGCAAGACAGAGGGGATACCGCTATCTGCGCGAAGCTGTCTGGGTAGCATACAGGGATCCCACAGCGCTGGCTGCAATTACAAAGCACTTATATCCGGTGGTGGCAAAGTGTTTTGATACATCAGATAAACAGGTTGAACGTGCAATACGCAATGCAATAGAAACGGCATGGCTGCAGGGAAAACCTGAAACCTTAAGGGATTTTTTCGGGGAGACCTACAGAGGTGGTACGATTCGGCCGACAAATAAAGAGGTTATTGCCCGATTTGTCAATTATATCAAAAACGGGGAATTTTGAGCAGTAACAAATTGGAGGACATTTGTTTGAAAACATATGCAAAGACATTGAGCATTATTGTGCCTTGCTATAATGAGGAGGAGAGTGTGCCGCTTTTTTATGCGGAAGCGGTGAAACAGGAAGCTTATTTTCATGACAGGGACGTGGAATTTGAGTTCATTTTTGTGGATGATGGTTCAAGGGATGGCACAGTCAATGCGGTAAAGGCACTCAGGGAGCGTGATGAGAGGGTACATCTGGTTTCCTTTTCACGCAATTTTGGAAAAGAGTCGGCGATTATTGCAGGGCTTGAAAAGGCAGTGGGTGACTTTACGGTGCTAATGGATGCGGATTTGCAGGATCCCCCATCCATTTTACCGGAAATGTATGGATATATTGAGCAGGGATACGACTCTGTGGCTACAAGGCGTGTTGACAGAAAAGGGGAACCGCCCATACGCTCCTTCTTTGCCAGAAGGTTCTACGGATTGATGCGGAAAATATCAAAGACGGAGATTGTTGACGGGGCGCGGGACTACCGTTTGATGACAAGACAGGTGACGGATTCCATTCTGGCAATGAAAGAATACAACCGCTTTTCCAAAGGGATTTTTGGATGGGTCGGTTATAAAACCAAGTGGATTGAGTATGAGAATGTGCAGCGTGCCGCGGGGGAAACGAAGTGGTCTTTCTGGAAGCTGTTTTTGTATTCGCTGGACGGAATTATGGCTTTCTCAACAGCGCCGCTGTCCATCGCATCCGTATTTGGCATTTTGTTCTGCTTTGTCGCATTTGTGTTTATGATATTTATCTTTGTCAGGGCGCTATTGTACGGGGATCCTGTTGCGGGATGGCCGTCCATGATGTGCATCATTTCCCTGATTGGAGGGGTGCAGCTGCTATGTCTTGGCATTATGGGGCAGTATATGAGCAAGATGTACATGGAAGTGAAGGACAGACCAAAATATCTTGTTAAGGAAGAATTTTAAGCATGTCGGAAAAGGAGAGGAATATAGAGCGTGGGCTTGTGAGTATCGTGGTTCCGGTTTACAACGCCGGGGCGTTTATCAGTGAGACAATCCGCCATGTGCAGGCACAGACTTACCGGAAGTGGGAGCTTTTGCTGGTGGACGACTGTTCTGCAGACAACAGCGCGGAGCTGATAAGGGAGCAGATAAGGAAAGACGGGCGGATAAGACTTGTCACACAGAAAGAAAATGGCGGCGCCGCGCGGGCGCGCAACCGTGGCTTGGAGGGGGCTTGTGGGCAGTACATATGCTTTTTGGATGCGGATGATATATGGATGCCGGATAAGCTTGAAGCAGAGCTTGCTTACCTGAATAATATTCAGCAGAAAGAGGACGCCAGGGCAGGGTTTGTGTTTACGGGATATGAGTTTGCAGATGAAACAGGCGCAGGTCTTGGGAAGATCGTGCATGTGCCAGCAAGAATTACCTACAGACAGGCACTGAAAAATACGACAATCTTCACATCCACCGTGCTGATAGACAGATTAGTAATACCAGATACGGACATACGGATGCCGTGTATTGCCAGCGAGGACACGGCGACATGGTGGCAGATTCTAAAAAGACATGGTGTGGGATACGGGCTGGACATGAATCTGGTGAAATATAGAAGAAGTGCAAACACATTGTCGTCAAATAAACTGACTGCAATCAAAAGAATCTGGAACCTGTACCGCAGGCAGGAGGGGCTTTCTGCCGCGGGCAGCGTGTACTGTATGTTCTTCTGGGCTTTTCGGGCGCTTTTTCGGCGGCTGTGATTTGTGCATTATAGAGTAATGGAGGCTGGACGGTGGGACGCATAGAGGCAACAAAAAGAACGATAATATTACAGATGTCGCTGATAGGACTTGTCTTTCAGACAGTTCTGTACATCTATGTCTGGCATAAGGTATATAATGATATCATGCAGAGCAGTATGTGGAGGAGCTTTCACAGAAAGGGCTTCTGGCTTTTGGCAGCTGTTTATTTTATACTGCTTTTGTTTTTTACGGCGACTTACGGCGGACTCAGGGTGGGCTATCTAAAGCCGATGGATGTGTTTTTCTCACAGGTGATTTCCCTCATTTGTACGAACATTGTATCCTATTTTCAGATATCACTCCTGTCGCTGAAGCTTGTCACGGCATATCCGCTTCTGCTGATGATGCTTGGACAGATTGTCGTGTCGGCGGGCTGGACATTTGTCAGCCACAAGCTGTACCAGCGTTTCTTTCCACCCAAAACCCTTTTGTTTATCAGCGGGGACAGACCGACAGAGGATATCCTCAAAAAGTTTGAGACGCGCAGGGATAAGTATAATATCACCAAGTGCGTGTTTGAAAGTGCGGGACAGCAGGCACTGGAAAAGGAAATCCTGACCTGCTATGACGGGGTTGTCCTGTGGGATATTGACACGGCGCTCAGAAACAAGCTGATGAAATTCTGCTACAGCAGGGGAGTCCGTATCTACATGATGCCGAAGATTCCGGATATCATGATAAAAGGCTCTGACCAGCTTCACTTGTTTGATACGCCGATTCTGCTTACAAGGGAATATGCGATGACCATTGAGCAGCGATGCGTCAAGCGACTGATAGATTTGGCATGTGCGCTGATTCTTATGGTGGTTACGGCGCCTTTTATGCTGGTTACGGCGATTGCGATAAAGCTTTACGACGGAGGACCGGTATTGTATAAACAGGTTCGCTGCACGCGTGATATGCGTGAATTTCAGATATTGAAATTTCGTAGTATGCGGACGGATGCGGAGAAGGATGGCGTTGCAAGGCTTGCCGCCAAAAATGACAGCCGCATCACGCCGATTGGCAGGTTTATCAGGAAGGTGCGTATTGACGAGCTGCCGCAGCTTTTTAACATATTGAACGGAGAAATGTCATTCATAGGACCAAGACCGGAACGCCCCGAGATTATCAGGCAGTATCAGGAGGAGATGCCGGAGTTTACGTTCCGGACAAAGGTGAAGGCAGGGCTTGCGGGATATGCGCAGGTCTATGGAAAGTACAATACGACGCCATATGACAAATTAAAGCTTGATTTGTTTTATATTGAGAACTACAGTGTATGGCTTGACCTCAAGCTGATGCTTCTGACACTGAAAATCCTGTTCCAGGCTGAAAGTACGGAGGGTGTGGATGAAAATCAGACAACCGCAATCAAGTCGAAAGAGGATGAAAAGGGGAGCCATGGATAAAGAAAAAAAAGTGGAAGTGGAAAAACGGATGCAGCAGGGCATTGACAGCAAGGCAGTGCTTGCAACATATCTGACAAGACTGCCGGTATTGTTTCTGCTGGCAGTGGCCGGTGCCGTTCTGGGCAGCGGTCTTCATTTGCTTATGGCGCTTGCGGCGGCGCGTGAGCCAGTCTATGTGTCCGAGACGGAATATTATATTGCATTTGCCGAAGGGCGCTATGAGGCGCGGGACTGGTACAATGATTTTACGTGGAATGATGTCATTTCCACAAAACCGATTATGGGCAGGATGATGGAGCTGCTGGGAAGCGGATACGACGATAACCAAGTGAAAAGCATGGTAACGGCTGATATTTTATCGGATGTGCGCTTTCTGACCATCACCGTGCGCGGGCAGGAGCCGGAAACGGTCGAGGCAGTCAAAAATGCCATCGGAACGGCACTGGAGGAATATGGGAACTTTGAGGACGCGTTTTCCGCAATTGACAAGATAGAGGACCTGGAAATTGTACAGGAGAAGATACCGTATTTTGGATGGCGTGCTGCTTTTCTGGGAGCAATAATTTTTGTGGGCATTGGCATTTTTGTGACTGCGCTCGGGGTGAGTGTGGGATCCATATTTTATACCAAGTGTGATGTTATGAAAATGCTGGGTGTTCCAGTGTGCGGCATGACATTCAGGGCGGATGGCAGAAAAAAAACAGATGATATTTTTATGGAAAGACAACGGCGGATGCTGGAAGAAAACGTAAAGACGCTGACTGAAAAATATGGCAGCCTGGTGCTGATGGATGCTTCGGGCGGAAAGGAAGCGGAAGCATTTTTGCAGGTGACCGGGATATGCAATCTGGCGGGGGCAGAAAAACTGGAAATACTTGATACGAATTGTGCCGGGGAGTGCATTCGTGGAACTGCGATAATGGTTGTTATTCCATTTGGAAAGCCATACCGGGAAAAAATAACGGATGAGATAAATTATGCGGCGCTGCAGGGGGGAGAGATTGTGGCGGCGGCATTGATAAAGGTGGACAGGAGCTGGTCAAAGACATATTATGGCTGGAAGTAAAGGGAGGGTGTTGGCATGAGACTGCAGGTTTTGGTGTCTGCCGTCAATCAGGAGGGCGCGGCACTGGCAGAGCGGATGCATCTGGAGAGCGATGCAGTGGTGATAAACCAGACAGACCATTTCGGGTACGAGGAGTATGTGCACCATGGAAAACGGATACAGTGTTATTCGTTTCAGGAAAAGGGTGTCGGGCTGAGCAGAAACAATGCGCTTTTGCGGGCAGAAGGGGATATCGTGTTGTTTTCCGATGAGGACATTGCTTATGATACAGGCTATGAGCAGCGCATACTCGATGCGTTTGCGGCGCATCCCGAGGCAGATTTTCTTCTTTTCAATGTGCGTGTGGGGGAGGCGAGGGCTACTTACTGCACCAGAAAATACCACCGTGTGCACATCTGGAATGCGGGGCGCTATCCCACATACTCCTTTGCGGTGCGGCGCGAGAAGCTTCACGCGGCGCATGTCACTTTTTCCCTGCTGTTTGGAGGGGGTGCCAAGTACAGCAATGGCGAGGACAGCCTGTTTCTGAAGGACTGTCTGCGCTACGGACTGTCCGTCTATGCGGTTCCTGTCGAAATCGGTGCGGAGCAGGAGCGGGAATCCACCTGGTTTCGCGGATATACAGACAAGTTTTTTATGGACAGGGGTGTGCTTTACCATTTTCTCTATGGCAGGCTTGCATATCTGATGGCGGTGCGTTTCATCATGGCACATGCCAGTGTGATGTGTGTGGAAATTTCCAGGAAGAATGCGCTGGCGCTGATGCGAAAGGGAATCAAGTCGGTGAAAGGGCTGTGAAAAGGAGGCTGATGCGGTGGGCAGATTTGGTTCCATCTTGTTCTATTTGTTTCTCGCGGCAGTGACCTGCATGCTGGCATGGCAGGTACGGCAGCCTTCCGCGGAAGATGTCCTGTGGACTGGCGGGCAGCGGACAAGGAAAAGCTTCCGCAACAGGCTGTTTATCACAGGAATTTTTGTGGTACTGTTTCTGGCGGCGGCACTCCGTTTTGATATTGGCAATGACTACAGGCAGTATACACAGACTGCCCATGAGGCTTATGTGGGTGGCTACGTAGTGACGGAGGCAGGATTTAACGGGCTTGTCCGCCTGCTGTACTGGATGACCGGCGGAGAGTATTACGAGCTGGTATTCGCTGTGTTTGCCTTTGGGACATTATATTTTTTCCTGAAGGCGTTTGTGCGCCAGAGTGTGGATTTTTCACAGACCTTTTTTCTGTTTATGACCTTTGGGCTTTACTTTCAGACATATAATACTGTCAGGTATTACCTGGCACTGGCAATCGCGCTTTACGCCACGAAATATGTGCTGGAGAAAGACTATATCCGTTTTGTTTTCTGGATATTTGCGGCGGCGCTGTTTCATAAATCCGTTCTTCTGGTCATTCCGGTGTACTGGATTTGTACATTCGCGTGGAAGGGCTGGCATATTATTGCGGGATTGCTGGCAAGTGCGGCATGCTATTTGGGGAAAGGCGTTATCTTAAGGCTTGCGCTGGTGGTGTATCCTTCCTATAGAAATACAGTGTATCTTGAGGGCAACGGCATTTCGGCCAGTACATTACGCATCCTTGCCGTACTTTGCCTGTACCTGTGGTTTGTCACATATACAGGGGCAGGGATCCGGGAAAAGGCGTGGTATCGGGAGCTTCGGTTTTACGGCCAGCTCAATCTGCTGGCGTTTGTGGCAAGCACTGCCTTTTCGTTTCTCCCGGTTGTGACGCGCATCGCATATTATTTCGGGGTCTCGCAGCTGTTCCTGATTCCGCTGGTCATAAAAAACATTGAAGACAGCCGGATTCGTAAAAGAGTGACAGGGATTGTCTTTGGGGTTTGTATCGTTTATTTTCTGGTATTCCTGTTCCATGCGCATCAGGACGGAGTGGGGCTTTTGCCATACAAAAGCTGGCTTTTTGAATCACAGCGGTACACATACAAGTAATGCTAAAAAGGGGCAAAGCTTATGCAGCAGCATATTTTATATAGTATTATTGTAGTCTGCCTGAATTCCGGGCAAAGGCTTTGTGATACAATAGAAAGCATATTAAATCAGACATACGAGGATTATGAAGTCATTGTCAAGGACGGCGGTTCGTCGGACGGTTCTGTGGAAAGGCTTATGGAAGTCTGTGATGACAAAAGGATTCATGTGCACACAAGGCAGGACACTGGCATCTATGATGCGATGAACCAGGCGGTGGAACTGGCGCGGGGAGAATATTACCTGTTTTTAAATACAGGTGACAGTTTTTATGATGAGACTGTTCTAAATAAAATAACAAGCGAGATAAAATGGTGCCGGGAAAATGATAAAAACCCGGATGTTATCTATGGAAACCTTTATCACAAAGCGCTTCAGAGCGTTATTTATGCGGCACCTGAGATAAATGATTTCACATGTTATAGAAATGTGCCCTGCCATCAGACCTGCATTTACCACCGTTCATTGTTTGACACGAGGGGATACCGGCCGGAATATAATGTGCGGGCTGATTACGAGCATTTTCTGTGGTGCTATTATGAAAGAAAAGCACATATGTATTACATTCCTGTGATTATTGCGGCATATGAGGGCGGCGGTTATTCGGAGACGAAGGAAAACAGGAAACGTTCTGCCCGTCAGCACCGTGATATTGTTGTCCGGTACATGGGCAGGAGGAAGGCGGACAAATACAGACTGATTATGCTGCTGACACTGGCGCCGCTTCGGAGCGCCATGGCAGACAGCAGGCATCTGTCCGCCATGTACAATCGGATAAAGACATTCATATACAAAAAATCAGGGGGACACGCGGACCCTGGTAAGAATGGGGGATTGTTATGAGAGTTTTGTGGTTATGTAATATTATGCTTCCGTTTATCGCAAAGAGCCTGGGGCAGAAAATCGTTGTGAAGGAAGGGTGGCTTTCCGGCCTTGCCAGCAAGCTCATGGCCAATCAGGAAAGTAATGACATTACGCTTGCCATTTGTTTTCCGGCATCGGAGAACCTGAATATGGTAAAAGGGGACACTTCGCTGTTTGTGAAGAATAAGGCGCAGGGGATAGAATATTATATTTTCAGGGAGGACACGGTTCATCCGGAGCATTATGATGCGGGGCTTGAGGAGAGCCTGGACGCCATAATCAGGGATTTTGAGCCGGATCTTGTCCATATCTTCGGCACGGAATATCCGCATACGCTCGCCTGTGTCCGGGCATTTGGGCACCCGGAACGGACACTGATTGGCATACAGGGTCTGTGCAGCGCCATTGCGGAAGTGTATATGGCTGACCTGCCATACTCGGTACAGAAGAAAAAGACGTTCCGCGATATTTTGAAAAAGGACGGATTGTTCGACCAGCAGGCGAAATTTGCAAAGCGCGGCGAATATGAGAAGGAGGCGCTGTCCCTGGTGGGGCATGTCACCGGGAGGACGGACTTTGACAGGGAGATGACAAAGAAGTATGCCCCGGGTGCAAAGTACCATTTTATGAATGAGACGCTGCGCTCCGACTTTTACCATGATACGTGGAGCATAGACCGGATTGAGCGGTATTCCCTGTTTTTGAGCCAGGGAAACTATCCGATTAAGGGACTGCATTACGTCATTGATATCCTTCCCGAAATCCTTGAGGAGTTTGAGGAGACGGTCGTTTATGTGGCGGGGGATGTGATTACCGCAAATGACAGCATCAAGGATAAGATTAAAATATCAGGGTATGGCAAATTTCTCCTGAGCCAGATTAAGAAGCATAAGCTGCAGGATCATGTGAAGTTTGTCGGGCGCCTGCAGTCGGACAGAATGTGCGCGCGCTTTTTAAAAACGCATGTATTTTTATGCCCGTCCGCCATCGAGAATTCACCAAATTCTGTCGGTGAGGCAATGCTTCTGGGGGTTCCGGTTGTGTCCGCCGACGTGGGCGGCGTGCACAATCTGGTCGATGACGGGCGGGACGGAATCCTCTATCCCAAGGATAAGCCAAAAAGGCTGAAGGATTCGATACTGCGTATTTTTGAGGATGATAAGCTTGCAGTGCTCCTGTCGTCCAACGCGAAAGCGCATGCGCTTCGGACGCATGACCCGGACACGAATTACAGGAGACTTTTGGACATTTACCGTGCGATTGTAAACGGCAAAAGTATTTGCTGTTCGCAATGACGGATGCTGCCGTTTTTTGTAGGAGCCATTGATTATGAAATTAACAATCGTATCAAATTATATCAATCATCACCAGATACCGATGGCAAATGCACTGTACCAGAAGCTCGGCGCGGACTTTGCGTTTATACAGACCTCCCCGATGGAGGAGGACAGGGTAAGGATGGGATGGGGAAATGAAGTCCGCTCGATTCCATATCTTAAATTGTACTACGAGGAATGTGAGCGTTGTGCCCGCCTCATCATGGACAGTGATATCGTGGTGTTTGGCGGTGTGGAGGATGAGGGCTACATCAAGCCAAGGCTGAATGCGGGAAAAATTGTCATCCGTGCCAGCGAGCGGCTCTACCGCGAGGGGCAGTGGAAGTCCGTTTCGCCGCGCGGCAGGAAGAAAAAATATGAGGATCATACACGCTATGCGGATGCACCGGTGTACCTGCTCTGCCATGGCGCCTACGTCGCCTCGGATTTTGCGCTCGTACACGCATATCCGGACAAGAAATTTGTGTGGGGGTATTTTCCGGCAGTCAATACCTATAACCTTGATACCCTGTTTTTCCGCAAGCTGCACTATGACCAGAATGGCACGCCGGAGGTGCGGATTCTGTGGGCAGGCCGGTTTCTGAAGCTCAAGCATCCGGAGTATGCCATAAAAGCGGCGAAATATCTGAAGCAGCAGGGGATTTCGTTTCATCTGCACATGGTAGGCGGCGGGGAGCTGGAAGAACAGCTCAAGGCGTCCGTGACAAGCTCCGGTCTGGAGCGCCAGGTTACGTTCCATGGATTCCAGCCGCCCCAGAATGTGCGCCGCTTTATGGAGGAATCGGATATTTTTCTGTTCACAAGCAATTACCTGGAAGGATGGGGGGCAGTCCTCAACGAGTCCATGAACAGCGCATGCGCGGTTGTCGCCGGACATGGAATCGGGGCGGTTCCGTTTCTGATAAAACATGGACAGAACGGGCTGGTCTACAAAAACGGGAATTTCAGGGAGTTCCGGGAGCAGGTGCTGATGCTGTGCAGGGACAGCGGACTGCGGAAACAGCTTGGGACAAACGCATACCGGACGATGGTGGGCGAGTGGAACCCGCAGGAGGCGGCAGACCGCCTCCACCGGTTCTGCGAGGGACTGCTGGCGGGAAAGGTGGAGCCGGAAACGGAAGGTCCCTTAAGCCCGGCACCGCTGATTGCGCCAAGGGAGGGGTACGCGTACACCAGGATGTATACACACGACAGATGAAATCTGCCGTGTGTATCGCGCCAAGCGGAGGAATAGGATTTCAATATGAAGAAGCTGGAAAAGAAAACAAAGAGCAGGCTGTATGTCTGCCATACGTTTTACCACGTATATGTAGCAATTTTAAAGGAAATGAAGCTGGCAAGGAACATGCCTGCCAGTGCATATCAAAAGGCGGATATCGCGCTGAGCGCCATCTCCACGGATTTTGAAAACCTGGGGGACAGGCTTACAAAGACGGCAATTTTTGACACGGTGATTGCGCTGGATGAGAAGCGGGAGGATTTTTTCCCTGAGCTTGCGAAATACAGGAAAAATTACAGCAGTATTTTAAAGCATATGGTGAACCGCATGATTTTTACGAAAAAGCTTGCAAAATGCGAGATTCCCTATATGCGGGTGATTGACTTTGCGGCATATGGGGATATCTATGTGTTCTGTGACAGTGACCCGGTAGGGTATTACCTGAACTACAGGCATATTTATTACCATGCGGTTGAGGACGGGCTGGACTGCCTGAAGAACCTGGATGATGCCTACGTCGCCAACCAGGGGCACTTTCGGTTAAAGACGTGGTTTTCGCGCCATAACCTGATATTTATCATGAATGGCTGGGGCAAGTACTGCATTGACATGGAAATCAATGACAGAAGCGTCGTGCCGACAGACTGCCCGCGTTTTGTGGAGGAGCCGCGCAAGCCGCTTGAAAAGGCGCTGACACCGGAGCAGAAAAAGCTGGTGATAAAGGCGTTTGTTGATGATGCGGACAGTCTGATGGAGCAGCTGAAGCCTTCCTATGAGGGAGAGGAATTTGCCTGTTTTCTGACGGAGCCGCATCCGGTTGACGTGGAGGCGCGCAAAAGGGTCTGCCTTGACGTGATTGAGAAATACTGCAAGGGGTACCGGGTGCTGATAAAGCCGCATCCGCGTGACCTGATAGATTACACGGCGCTCTGCCCGGACGCGGTGGTGCTCCGGGGGCGTTTTCCGGTGGAGGTGCTCAATTTCTTCGAGGGACTCCATATCAAAAAGGCGGTTTCCATCGTGACCACGGCATTGAACAATATGGACTTTGTGGATGAAAAATTAAATCTCGGCGCATCGTTCTGGGATGCCTATGAGGAGCCGGAAAAGCACGCGTACAATAAGAAGGCGGGGCTTGGGATGGCGGATAAATAAAACTGCTTCGAGATAGGAAAAGCATAACGGTACAGGACTTTGCTCCTGTACCGTTACGATACGTTTTTCTCTGAATCAGCGATACGTTTTTCTAACTGGTTATATAATGCATATAAATCAAGATAGTCACTACGTGCCTATAATACGTTGACATCTTTTTGCATTGTGTCTAACTTGCTATTCATTTCATTTAGCTTTCCATATATTTTCTGATCAACCCTGTCAAGCCCGTCAATTAGAGCGTTAAATAACTCTTTGGTTTCCTTATCCATGCCGATACTCTCCTATACGAGTGAGTATATCACATTTGAAGTTTCATGTCTATTCAATAATTTATCTCATTCACCACCAGTTTACAGCTTTTGGACATTTTGAAAGCCTGACAAAATATAACACTCAATTATTATGCTTTTTGAGATTTCAGCCTCCTTTTTATGCACAGACCCATGCAGAAGAAGTAAGTTGCAGAAAGAATTTTTGCGCATAACCATTGCCAGATTTTTGCTAAGCAGCAAAGACATATTATTAAAGGAAAATATTGCGCAATTTTGCACAGAATTGTATGATATTCACCAGTTTA
>Ga0137306_100863_pt1 | contig 36421 bp, 36 predicted proteins | sample Inofroosms_March_FD_97187 | JGI IMG/M metagenome (GOLD analysis project Ga0137306, IMG submission 97187) | Mouse cecal microbial communities from Vienna, Austria - N-Acetylneuraminic and N-Acetylglucosamine D2O microcosms_March | ecosystem: Host-associated > Mammals > Digestive system > Large...
AAGCTGAAACAAGTATACCGAATATACTTGAACAACCGCATTCAAAAAATCAGGATATACCCGATTTCATTCAGAATGCAAGATAATAATTATGTTATGAGTTTTTGGGATAAACGGCTGAAATACAGCATTCTTGAGGATTTCGGCCTTTCCCAAAAACTCAGCGCATAACACATATAACTCGTGCTTCCCGCCCCACGTCCGTCCCGGATTACTTCCACCGGGGTCTCGTCCGACTGGGTGACCGGGTATTCCAGCAGCCTTTCCTTCAGGCAGTCATACATCGGGGCCAGGTATTTTTCGCAGCACCGGATGATCCATCCGGCCATGACCTGACGGGAGATATTCACCCCATTCCGGCTGAATTCCTCCTCGATCCGGTACAGCGGCAGCGAGTTTACATATTTCGCGTTCATAATCGCTGCCCCTAGGGATGGCGTCAGGATGCTGTTCCTCAGAAGATCCTTTGGGCGATCCCCTCTTAAGAACTCATCCTGGTGTTCCCCGTCTGTCCCTACATATTCAACCCAATCCTTGAATATATCCAAAACATTCAATGTTGCCGCAAAACCGTCTTTCTCTTTGGCACCCTCTACTGCAAAAGTGACACCCTCTCTTTTCATTGTTTTGATCAATGTGGCTGCAAAGTATTCTACATCGTTATTCAAATCATATTTAGCTACCTCTCATTTTCTATATCCTTCAATTACTCGACTACATTTTTCTGGATCTTTAAAAATATTTTCTTTTAGATATGCCTTTTTGTCTCTGGAATATCATCTGCTCCATTCCTCGCCAACTGCTTCATTTATCTCTCTTCGAATATTTTCATTTTCTGAAGCCACTCTATCCATATCATCCCAACATTGCGCAATTGGAAGTTCATGCAAAATATCTTTAGGTAATAATAAAATTTCACATCCTTTGTATAGATTCACAGCAAGACCATATTCTCGAAAAATATATTCCGAATACTTTTCCTTGCAGATTCCAAGTTCATCTTGTATTCTCTTTGTATACATAACAATATCAGGGTATATAATTGTTGCTACCAAGGTTTATTCCATTAACCTCAGAAAACATAAACAGCTTAAATGCAGATTTATACATTTTGTCTCCTTTTGAGTCAGATGCGTTAAGGAGTGTCGCTATTTTACTAAAATGATCATTTATACTCTGATATGAGCCTTGAAATTCCGGGATATTACATACCTTCAAGCGCATTAAATTTACGAAAAAAGGACTGTCTTTGTCTAAAATACAATCAAAAATCTCTTTCTTATCAAATTCATCACCTAATCCAAAGTATTAAGTAACAAACATACAAATTCCTCCCTCATATAGTTATTTTTCCAACATCATCAAGTAACTGTCCAGCCTCGCATTTACATAACCCGCAAACAGCTTTTCCATTGCACCAAGATTATGCTTTACATGGTATTCATCAAATGCATTATAATACGAAATTCGGTCTGCAAATTTAATATCAATTGGCGGATATCCTGCTTTCATCAATTCCAAATTTACAAGCAGCCTTCCAGTTCTACCATTTCCGTCTATAAAAGGATGAACTCCCTCGAATTCAATATGGAACCGTGCAAGCCGGGGAATGATATGATCTGTACTATTCCTATACATCTCCAACAACTGTTCCATTTTAGACTGAATCAAATAGGGCTGTACTGGTTCATGTTTCGCACCCATAATTCTGACGGGGACTCTTCTGTAAATCCCCCGATCCTCCCGTTTATCTGCTAATACAATGTAGTGTATCTGCTTGATAATACTCTCCGACAAAGGAACTCGCTCTTTTACCAAATCCCGCACAAAATCAAACGCCTCTTTATGCCCGACCGCCTCCATATGATCTTTTAAAGGCTTTCTGTCAATCGTCAGGCCACGCAAAACCATATCCGTTTCACGCAAAGTCAGAGTATTTCCCTCAATCGCATTAGAGTTATAAGTATATTCAACAATGAATTCCTCCATCAAACGTTCCAATTCACCCTCAGTCAGCGGGCGTCTGGTATCCAGTTCTCTTTTCTTCCTGTCTATAGCTGTCAGTAAACTTTCTGCTGCTTTAAAACGTCCATCCTCCGGTTTTTTCGCATTTGATGGAATCATCCAACTACGCCCTTCTCGTGTAGCCCCCAAAATTTTTCCTTCCGAGCAAAGTATACGCACCCGTCTGTCAGAAATTCCCCACTTTTCTGCTGCCTGCTTTACCGTTATATACATAAAGATCGCACCCCTCTTCCCTCAATAGTATATTTTATTTTCAGAATATTATCAACCGAAAAGGAATAATATTTTATTGATTTCGGAATAATAAAAGACCCAAAAATGCAATAACTGCACTTCGAGCCTTGTTTTCCACTTTTTTTCAGTTTTAAATACCCTCAATCGTAGTACCCCACCACGCCTATTGTCACAATTTGCCCCGTTCTGCCCCACAAGTGCCGCCAATTCCCGACTACCCGCCGTGCTGCCGTGGCAACAAAAAAGCACCTTCTGGATTTGATTCCGCAATCATAATTGTGAGTGCAACAAGTGTATGGTCATCAATTAGTTTCTCCCCGTTTTTAAATAAGATATCATTCCTTCCGATTCTATTGTTTCAGCTCAAACATCCGCTGCTTCCCGGCTTCCTTCTGCTCTCTGTCGGCCTGCCTGCGCTCTGTCTTCCTCTCTTCCCTCTGTAGCTGCAGCGTCAGCCGGGACTTTGTGCCTATCCCCGCCTGTATAGTCTGTCTCCCGGCCTCCCTCTGCCTCCGCTTCGGGTTCACCCTGCCGTCTTTCACAACTACCTCATCTTTACGCAGTAAAATCTGCCGGCAATTATTTTCCCACAATCACAACAGATAATTATTTTCCCTGTTCGCAACCTGCAGGCCAACCAACTTATATTTTGCATAACCTCCAACAACCAGGGGCTCCCTTTTGCAGAGTTCCTCCGCCTCTTCACGGCTTTCTGTTTTCAGGATATACATGCCTGCCATCCCCGGATAACCTTTGAACACGCCGCATATCTCCAGCTTTCCCTCATCGTCCAGCCGTCTTATATTCTCCACATGTTCCTCAACCACCTTTTTGGTTATCTTATTATAGGTTTTGGTCTTTTCAATCATCATCATATACATCAGCTTATCCATACTGCAATCTCCTTCACTGCTTTCAGTCTCTTTCCCACCATTATACAGGATACCCCGCCAAAAATCATCTGCTATTTTTCTTAAAAATATACATGCATTCGCATTACCTATAACAGATGCCCCTATTAAATCTCTAATAGAAGATACTGCTTCTACTTTATCAGCTTGAGTTCTTCTCTTAACTTGCACAAAAGTCTGACTGTCTCCATTTAACAAAATTAAGTCTTTACCCCATCATGTGATTTTCCTGCTAATTTAATTTCACAATCCATAAAATCTTTAAACACATTTCTCAATATAATTTCCCCAAAGGCACTGATTCCATATGATTTTCATTTGCTTAACGGGAATTTCCATCGGCATTGTATAGCAGTCATAAATTGTAAAGGCTTCGCCATTTCCATCGCGACAAATCTCCAAACAGAAACTTAAGTATTACTTTACCGTGTACATGCATCTCTTTCCTCTTTTCTCTTTTCTACAGAATATTTACCACACATCAAGTATACCAAATAAAGCAGCATATTACAACAAACTATAACCGGTCCATTTCCGCCACACGGCATTTACCACGGTCCATCTCTGCAGCGTCATGCCCATGCTTGATATTGAATATTCCACGAAAGGAGGCCAAACATTATGGCCAAAAAGATCAATGTAAAGCTCATATTGGAGTTTTGATACGCCGGGATGCCGCGGGACGTTATTGCCGCAACCAGGCATATGTCAAAAAATTCTGTCGGGGATGTCATCCACATAGCCGACAGGCAGGAGCCATTGGAAAATATACGTCGGAAGTAGAAGTTACCTTTCAGCTTGGCTTTAAAATACCGGATGGCGACATTGCTGATTTTGTCCAGCCAGGTGTCAAGGCCCCCGGTGGAGATTCCTGTTTTCCGCAGGAAGTCCATTGTCGCCTGCACTTTATTGCAGTCGGCACGTTCCCCGCTCCGCAGTTCCAGATACTGAAAAAGCAGGATAACTTTTTAAGTTTCCTGCTTGGGTTGCCGCTGATAGCGGAAAATATTTAGCTGTAATGCAGCCCATCAGTTCAACTAAGCCGAAGGTAATAATTTAGATTTCAGGAACTAAGCCAATTTTGGATAAACCATGATATATCCCTTCATTATCATTACTTTCTGTTATATTAGAAAACCTGCTTTTCAGTTCTTCCGGCGCATTTCCCATCAGAAAAGGCATGGCTACCGTTTCCAGCATTTCAACGTCATTATAATGGTCGCCAAATGCAACTGTATCTTCTAAAGAAACATTCCATAACTTGCATAATGTTTTTACGGCACTGCTTTTCGTTACTCCATTTTGCATAATCTCCAACAGTATACTCGAAGATTTAACGATAGATAATGATGGAAATGCTGATTTTAGTTCCTGCTCAATATCCAGGATACAATCTGGATTACACATACATAGAATCTTTCCAATATCCGCATTGTCGGGCAACATATCCGCCGTACCCTCTATTGCTTTGGCTTGGACAATGTTTTCTTCTCTTATAATCCGTGGGTCATGTCTATCTTTTACAATCCATGTGTCCAAAGAATAAATATTCCACGAACAATCAAACTGATTTTTTTCTATAAATCCAATTACTTTTTTTGAAATTTCCCGTGAAAAACCTTTTGAATATAAAATCTTTCTGTTCTCATCTAAGATTAAAGCTCCGCTATACGAAATAATCGGAGATTTAAAATGGTATTTTTCCTGTATGGGATAGATACCCGAAGGGCTTCTTGCTGAAATGATAACAAATGGTATTCCCTGCTGCTCAAGCAATCGGATTGCTGAAAGCGTACCTGGCAGAACCTGATGCTCACTATTTAGGAGTGTTCCATCCACGTCACTGAAGATAATTCCATATCCCATAATATTCCTCCTCATATCTAAAAATCAATTTCCAACTGTCTGCGGATTCCGTGACCTTTCTCATTGGTTTTTGCCTCCTGCCACATATACATCTACATTTTTCATACGAATCAGACTGTTTCATACGGATTCAAACTTGCCTAAAAGCTGCACCTCGTCCAACAGCACATAATACATTCCATCACCTTTAATCTGCTCTTTGAGCAGGACTTTCCGCAGCGTTGAATACCCGTCACCACCTTGATAAACCCATTGTGCTTTTTACTGATGAGCTTATTCAAATAGATATCTCTCTTGATTTCCATATCATCATCCTAGTTTCTTCTGAAAGTTTTTGCGACTTATCGCCGTTACCTGCATTGAGATAAGCATTTTATCATGATTATCGTCGCATGAAAATCAACAGGTATTTCAAATATTTTCTATTCTCCAGCCAGCCGCTTCGTATCCTTTTCCCGAACTGCGTGATGTAATTACAAACGATTCCTCCGCCAAAACATTTTGGATATTCGCGGAAAACGTATACTGAAAAATAATCATATCTTCGTAGATGGAATATATCCAAATTGAATGACTATCAAATAAATAGAGCCATTTCTCATCTTCTGATAAGCGAAAAGTCATCGCGTCACAAAGGTGGCCGCATATTTCTTCTGGAATAAAAATGACTTTTTCAATTCTTATCTCCGGCACAAATGAATATATCAATATTTTATATTCTGCCGAAGCAATCCTCGTCGAGGAATAGTGAACTCCCCCAGAAAGAAGATATACTCTGCCCGTTTTCCCTCTCGCACATTGTGTATAGTTTTCTGTATCCACTATCTTATTGAGCTTATTACTTTTTAAAGAGTATTCAAGAATACTGTTATAATTGAATATTAAAAGAGTATCCGATTCTGTCCTAAAAATACCACAACAGCCGCCGATTTTCTTTCGATGACCACGTCCTGTCCTCAAATCAAATACAGACAGAGAATCCGCGTTGTGGTTTCCAAGCAAAAAAATGTTTGCCCCGTCAGAATTCACATAATCTGTGTAGCGGGGGATTCTTTCTTTATATTCATCCGCGATCGTCAAATCGCTTCTACGCAGCTTTAATATTCGCTTGTTCAAAAAAGCATATACATTTTCTTTATCGCAATAAATACATCGAGTGCCGTCCCTTGTCAAGACGTTCGCCTGCTCTTCTCCTGTTTCAATAGATAGTTTCCTGAATCTCATACTGGAAAATGTAGAATGTAAGCCGTCTGAAACATAAAAAACAGATTTTTCAAAAGGGTCTATTTGGGGCCGCATTACACCATCTATGCTATTTTTCATTTGAATTGTCCATTTTTGATTAACGCTCATAATTCTGTAACCCACTTTCTTGTTACATCCTAAGCACTAACAATTTATCCCGATGCGCGGTTGCCCAGGATATCTAAGTTCCTATCTGTCAAAACGCGAAAGGAAATTTGAATTCTTCTCCTACGGAGAAAACAGCCTCTCCTGATGTCTCCGTAACTTCAAAACCCGCGCCATCCCATCCGTCAATTTTGATAATTCCCTTCACACTTCCGTCATATGATACGAAAGCCAGCTCTCCGTTTCCATTATCAACAAAAGTGCCTTCTGTTTCACCCTGTCTGTAAACAGAGATCACCGCTTCATCCTCTCCTTCCCAGCCCGTCCGGGTAATCAGAGAGCTATATAAGCTGCCGGTTCCCTGATTGTCTACAAACAAACCGTACTTTGCTGATCTTTCCGGCATGATAAAAGACTCTCCCTTTATCTTTGCCAGCTCATCTGCGAGAACATAAGTCCTATTCCGGGTAATCTCCTCCAGAAAGGAATTTTGAAGGAGGGGATATATACTGCCGTTTTCTTCTCTGGTTCCAAGACTCTCCAATGTCACTTCTTCCTTCATGGCTATCCAGTTTCTCTGCTCCGCAAGAACCCTCTCTTTTGTCTCCTGATCCGCGGAATTACTGAATCTGCTCCACAGATCATTCAATTCTGTATCCCCTATCACGAAAAGCCATTGGGAGGATACATTCATTTCTCCCTGAGTCTGAGCTGCCTCTGCTAACGGAGTGTACTTTTGTGTAATCTTCTCAATATTCACCAATTCCTCCTGCAAAGATGACGAATTCGATACCATATAGCCAACATCCGTCTTGATATCCTCAGAATAGTCATAGGAAAAATCTATTTTCAGTTTATCATTCCATTTGATATCATTGTCTTCTCTGCCTGCGGAGTCGGAATGTTCTTCAACTTGAGAAGATTCACTTTCCGTGCTTAGACCTTTACTTTCTGTTTCCTCTTTGGCGCAGCCGGCGCAAAGTCCAGTCATTAATATTAATGTCATCATGTAAACCAGAGTTTTTATACATGACTTTTTCTCCGTTGAAAAATATTTCATTATCGTTACTCCTACTTTCCTGTCTCCGTTTCCTCCAGCAATCCAGATCGCACAGAAACCAGTCTGTCGCCGGCACAAAACTCAGATTTGCTTCGGTCCGAAATTTTCAGCGCATAATTTCCTCCACAGGGGCCGTCCGCTTTCGCTTCTTTCGGATGGACAAACTGCCCCGGACGCCCGGGGTCCGGCTGTTCAATAGCCTCAATAACACACAGAAAGGGCTTTCCTGCTCCGGGTATGCAGACTGCCTGTTCTCCCTGACAGAGCGTGCCCTCTGTAACTTGTCCTGCAATAACCACACCGCCATGTATTAACGCAAACACATCACAAACCACAAAAACAAAGTCTGACCGCTTCTTTTTATCTTTAAAAGAAAATAGCTTCATATAGATAACCTCCTATCATGGATGGAAATAAAGATGAGCCGGACATCCGCCGCTGTTTAGAATCGCGGCAGATACCCACGGTCTGGAAATGCTCCAACAAAAGTTTTTCGTCATAATGGTACAAAAACGCAAGGGCCGGGAACGCCTCCTCATAGAAATCCGCGTCAAATACCAGAGACCAGTCGGATTTTTCTATATAGACATCGTACAGCTCTCCATAGTCCCATTCCACGTCATAGGGATTGTGTCCATTCTCCATATCAACCTCAAAAGCGGCCCAGTCCGTATAGTATGGCTCCTCGACTCCTGCGCGGAGCTCCCCCAGCCCGGCGATGTCATCCACGTCCGGAGAAGCTGTCAGGACTATCGGTTCGGCGAGACTCTCCTGAGACGCGGCAGAACTTTCACGGGCTGCAGCTGAACTCTCACCGGCGGCGGAACTCTCACGGACTGCGGCAGAACTCTCACCGGCGGCGGAACTCTCACAGACTGCGGCAGAGCTTTCCCGGACTGCGGCAGAGCTTTCCTTAGCTGCCTCAGCACTTTCCTGTTCCGCCTCGGCGCTTTCTCTGGCGGCCCTGGCGCTTTCCCGCTCCGCCTGGACACTTTCCCGAATCCTGTCCGTGACACTGACGCGCCCTTCCGAATCTGCAGTAGTCTGAGGGTCAGAGCTGTCAGGGCTGTCTCCGGGCTTTTCCCCGCAGCCCCAAAGGCATAGGGACAGAACGAGCAGGCACACAAACAGCGGAACCGCTATTTTCTTCTTATCTATTTTTTCTTATCCATTGTTTTCATATAGAATTGCTTATCCTTTCTTCCCCACACGCTAAAACGCCATATTGATCGTCTCCTGGGCACAGTTCTTGCCGGAACGCCCGTCGCTGGGCGTCTTCGCGTAGGTTGTCTGGTATCGGCTGTCCCCATAATATGTGACCTTGTAATGTTTTCCCTCTTCGGTGATCTCAAATCCCAGTTCCTTCAGAGACTGCCTGATCCTTCCGGTCATTCCGTCATAATTTCTCAGCAGTCTCTTGACCTCCTCCGACTTTGCAGCCCCCAGTTTCTGATAGTCATTGCTCCTGATAATATCCCGGACAACATCCGCTCTCCGGGATTTTGGAGGGGTACCTTTTAACGCCTCTGACAGCGCGGCAAGGAGCAGATCCTTTATTTCCCCGGGATAGAATTCAAATTCATCGCCCATAATCAGGACCGGTACCGAATCCATGGAATCGATCCTGGCCTTCAGGCCCTGATTCTCAAACTCCAGCGCTTCATTGGCGCGTGTCAATTCTTCCACCTGCTGCTGAAGTTTCTGCATCTCCTCGTCGAAACTGTCTAAAAGAGTATTGGCTTCCATCCGGGCATCATCAAAGGCCTGTTTGCGGATACGACGTTCCTCCTCATCCAGGGTATCGATAAGTCTGGTAGCCTGGGCCTCAGCTTCCCGCTGCGCCTTTTCCGCTGCCAGACGTTCTTCCCTCTGGCATACCAGTCTGTCACGAAGCAGAGCATTATTTACTCCCTGCCATGTGAACAGAGTATCAATCATCTGGGAATTGCCGTACTGTATGACGGCTCGGACCACTTTTTCAAGAAGAAAACCGTCGTACCCCACGGAGCTTCGATACAGATACGTCCTGTGTCCCATTACTTTCGTGGGATAATACACGCCGACAGCGCCGTAATATTCATTCCTGCTGTCGCAAAATCCGCGCAGCTTTTTACTCAGTCCGTTACTCTTTTCCACCAGAACATGGGCCACGCCTTTCAGTCTGCTGGCAAGAAAAGATACATTGACCGGGTCCTTATTATAACAGGTCTTGGATATGTACACCACAGGGAGGCGGTAACGGGTTTTTCTGTTTATAACGTCTGCTGCCAGCTCCATGTTATCCTCATCAATTTCCACGGCAGTCTTTTGAATCGGGAGTCCATGGTCGTCTGTCAGATAACCGCGCTCAATAAGAAGGGTGATAAAATGAGGCGTAGAAAACTTCGCATCAGCCTCCAGGGCTTCAACCGTATAACTTCTGTCAAGGCGGATGGCCATCTTCATGGAATTAAAGTTCATCACATAATCCGTATCCCAGACAGCTCCGTCTTTTTCTTTCTTCTCATATCGGACTGCGATAATGTTCTGATTCCTGTACTCTTCTATGTCAAGCCACAGACATTCTGTGCCAAAGCGGATATTCCGTTCTCCGTTCCACACCATATCAGGGATAATATTTTCGGTATGGGGGCTCCCCTGATTCCACTGGATGACGAGCCTGATGAAGGCTTCTTTTGTCAGCGATTGATCAATATCCAAAACCGTCGAAAACAGCAGCATATATCTTCTCCTTTGTATCACGTTTTATTAAAAACTGATTTCCCCGTTCCCGTCAAATAACGCAAATGAATCTTCGTATGTTATGGTTCCGTTTTTGAGCCTGTCAGCAAGATACAGGAGATTTTCGGAATTCAATACAGCCCCTTTTACTCCCGTGCTTATATGGATCTCATCGAGCCTGTCTTTAAATTTCCCTTTAAATACAGAGGAAATAAACACAAAATAAAATTGATCCACAGCAGAGTCAAATGCATTCCACCACTGATTGGGATTTCTGGCAGGGTTTCTGTCTTTATTTTCCTGCAGATATCTGACCATCTCGTCTGCCTGACCCCTGGGCAGCGCGTATCCCCCGGAATAGGCTTTGTTATCGATGATCAGTCCCTTGCTGCCATAGTAGACGATCCCGTCGGGCTTCCTGGTATCACCCAGTCTCTTTCCTCTGTACTCCAGCTCATTTGTCAGCAGGTCCATGGTCTGGATCTCAAAATCCCTGTCCGTGTCCCTTCCCCCAAAGGACAGGTCGATAAGGGTCAGATACTTGTGATCCAGAGCCGTCAGCTTGTCGCGGACCCGGTCTTTTATAACAGAAACTTCTGTCTTGTCAGCCGCAACCGATACAGGTATCTCAAGATTGCGGATCTCGTCAGCCAGGCTGTATCTCCCTCTGCTTTCTGTAAAGTTCAGCCCGATACGCTTCATCCCTTCTATATCATCCCGGATACAGCTGACAGATTCGTGGATTCCTTTTGAAGATAAATAATCCCGGATCTCTTCCGGCGTCCTCTCTTTCACGCCCGTATATTTGATGATGTGGGCTCTCCTGAACCGTACATACTGTGCATCATGAGTTTTGGTGGCAAGCATCTCAAAAAATACGATCTTGGGGATGCGTCTGGACCTGGATTTGCCGTATGCTTTTTTCAGATTGCGCATCCCTTCCATTGTGATCACATAAGACTGTCCGATCTCACAGGTATAATTCCTGCCGCCGTAAGATTCACACACGTTTTTGGGAACTCTCCGGGCCCAGCCGATGCCGCACAGCCATCCGCAGATCATTCTGGCATACTTGTCGGATGAGCCCTCGTCGTCGCTGCGTATCTTTGCTTTTTTCCCTGGATCCGTCTCATCGCAATAGCCGGAAACCCAGATGTTCTGGGGTATGGAAGTGAAGCCGGCCTCTCCTATAAAGCCCAGATTCCTGCCCAGCTCGAATTTTGTCAGATGTCCCTGTTCTTTTAAAAGGCTGAGGATCCGCACTGCCGGAGGATATGACAGATACGCCTCTCCCAGGATCTCCTTTACCTCCCCGTCCTCTCCGGCCTCCACAAATCTTCTGCCCGACTCCGAAATCCTGCAGCTGTCTTTTTGGCTGTCATAATCCAGCAATCCGATGGATATGGCCCATCTTAAAAATCCGTCTGCCGTCCAGTCGTCTGTATAAGGCTTCTTAATGCTCACTCCCACGCCCGTACTGTCCGTCACAGTGATGGTCTTCTGAGCCGTGATCGCAGCCTGGACCAGGCCGCTGCATTTTGCATTTTTTCTGCCGTCAGAACCCGCCCCTTTGCCTTTTAATTCGTCATATGACAGCTCAATATCTTCTTTATCCAATTCGCGGGCCCATTCCAGCATCTGATCCGGATCCAGGGCCAGATCATGTTCCACAAGGAAAGGAATCTTTTCTTTTACCAGCCTGTGATGGCTTTCGGAGCCCTTAACAAAAATCCCCACCGTATTCCGCAGATTGTCAATACTTGCCGGATTCTGGATCCAGCCAAACGTTCTTCTCCCCATAAGACTCCTTCCTCAGTAATTGGTAACCAGTATTTCCTTTGTCACATTTTCTCTGCTTGTAGACTGATAGTTGCTGTTATTGTAATTAAAATTCATTCTGTGGGTATGATAACCCGCTTTCCATTTTATCAGGGCTTTATTCCTGGTCCCCTTATGCTCCGACACATTGGACAGGGCAAATTTTACCCCATGTGCATCCAGCCTGTCCAGCAAATCGAATAACAGCAGATCGTCCTCCTGGGACCATCCTTCAAAACCGCGTTTACCGTCATTATAAGAGCCGCAGGTTATGAGATAAGGCGGATCTGCATACAAAAAGTCCCCTTCTCCCAGGCTGCTGATGTCATAATCTTTAAAATTCCTGGTCTGAAACCTGATATTTTTGATTCTCTCGTGAAATTTAATAAGATTTTCCCGCATAACCGGATTAAAGGAGCTTCTGTTTTTTCCAAAAGGATTATTATACTCATGTCTGCTGTTAAATCTGAACTGATAGTTAAAACTGTAGCACACCAGGATATACAGATCCAGCGGATCTCTGGTCTGATTATAATGGGTTCTGAATGTTCTGTAGGCTTCCTCGTCCGTCATGGTCAGATGATATCTGTCGATGGTTTCGTCTATATATTTTAACAGTTCCCCGATGGTCATATTCTGAAAGGTCTCATATATTCCGATCACATGATGATTGATATCATTGCAGTAAACGGTATCTGCATGGATATTGATGGCCACATCCAGCCCGCCGGCAAACAAATCCACAAATGTCTTTATTTTCTTTGGAAAAAACCTGGTCATCTGGGGAAGCATCCGGTATTTGCCGCCTATATAATTTAAGGGAGATTTTATAAAACTGCCGCTCATGGGATCACTGCTTTCTCACAAAATAGAGCTGTTCTTTCAGCCCCTTTCTGTTGTTTGGTATCTTGTTTTTATATCTTCTGTAATCGTATTCAAACAGCCGGAATGTGCTTTTTATGCCGGAACCGCCAACGATTTCTGATAATTCTTCTGTTGACAGAAGCCCCTCGTTATTATAGCTTAGCAGGATATATGAGGTATCCAGATCCGCCAGCAGTTTTCTCATGGCCGGTCCGGCATTTGTCTTCTGACAGAAAACAGATTTCTGTTCCGTATAATCCCGCATCCCCGTAACGCCCCGGAGAACGGGATAATCATATTTGGCTATGGTTTCCAGCACGTGATAGTTGGGCAGATACTGCCTTTCGTTATAGGGCGGATCCAGATATACCAGATCGGCTTTTACTGTCTGAGCCAGCCTGCCGGCATCCGAATGATATGCATAATGAGCCTTGCTGCTGTCCCTGATCTCAGGCGGATTCAGGGTCAGGTTATTATACGTTCTGGCATCCCAGTGTTTCAGATAGGCCCCGTATACGCCTGCTATGTTGGAAACAAAAGGTACTGCGCCAATCAGCGAAGCCAGAAGAAAAAAATATTCGTCGTCATTGATCCTCTCTTCTGTTTTCCATTGTTCAATCGTCAGTCTGATGAGGTCGATCTTTATGGCGTTAAAATTCTGGAAATACATCCTGGTACATCCCTCATTGGGACTGTAGTTTTTATAGACAAAACAGTCATCCGGCGTAAACCCGGTATCCTGGATGGTCAGATTGTTCAGATACGAAATGGGATCTTCGATTCCCAGCTCTGTAAATTCGGGAACTTTGTTCAGGCACACGGTTCCTCTGCACAGAACATAGGAAAAATACAGGGTATCATTTGTCATCACAGAGTAGCCCTTTGCCTTGAAGCTGGAGGCAACTACCCCGCTTCCTGAAAAAATATCCAGGACTGTGCCTACGTTCCGCGTATTTTTGTCTATAACCTGGTTAATGTTGTCCAGCAGCAAAGATTTTCCGCCGATATACCTCACGACTTCACCTCCCCGTTTTCAGGCAATCTGTAAGTATTCTACCATATTTTCTGCTGCGTCGCATTACCTTTTTCTGCCCCCCGGAGGGTTTTGTTCTATAGGACGCACTTTCCTATAGAATAAAAAAGCATCTCCGAAGAGATGCTTTCTCTGCTGCCGCAGGCCGGAATCGAACCGGCACGGGAGATTAGTCCCGCAGGATTTTAAGTCCTGTGCGTCTGCCAGTTCCGCCACTGCGGCATACTTACCACAAAAATGGATGGAGATGGATTCGAACCATCGAAGCGTGTCGCAACAGATTTACAGTCTGCCCCCTTTGGCCACTCGGGAACCCATCCATATGACTCTGACAAGCGATAATTATCTTATCACAGCCAGGTCAAAAAATCAAGTTTTTTTGTTGGAAATCAATAAAATACCGCTGTAGGGTTCCATATCCACAGCAACCATCCCATCCTGAACCGTGTACTCCACCGGCTCCCTGTGATGTCCTGATTCTGTCGTGACCATGGCGGAGACCACCTTGTCCTCATCTTCTATGCCGATCTCCCATACAGGTATGTCCACATGTCTCCCTGCACTGTCGTTATTGATCACCGTGACACACCGGTTGCCGCCCAGAAAACGGCCGTAACCGATCAGCTGATGTCCTGCCAGCAGCTGCTTTAAAGACCCCCGGCGCAGAGCCGGATTCTCCTTGTGAAGAGCGATTATTTCCCGATGAAATTCGATCAGCTCTGTGTCCTCTTTCCCCCAGGGATAAGTTCTCCTGTTATCCGGATCCGTCCAGCCGCACAGCCCTGTCTCGTCCCCATAGTACAGAGTGGGGGCCCCCGGCCATGTCATCTGGATAAGCACGCCGGCCCGGAAGATTCCTTTATTGATGCCTTCATCTGCCGCCCTGGGCCCTGCCGTCCCGATACGGCCTATGGTCCGGTTGGTTCTGGTCATAAAACGGCTGTGGTCATGATTGGACAGCTGGTTCATGGCGATCTCCACAGACTGAGTCTGCATCCGGCTCATATGATAAAACATGGAGCGAAAAAATGTCTCCCCGTCTCCGTAAAGGCTCTCGTTATACTCGTCGCTGTGTTTTTCCATTCCTGTAAGGAACCAGGTCACCGGTTCCATGAAGGCGTCATAGTTCATCACCGTGTCCCACTGGTCTCCTTCCAGCCAGCCGGACGCATCGCCGTAGTGCTCCGCCAGGATGATGGCATTGGGGTTGACCTCTTTGACCGCCTTCCTGAAATCTCTCCAGAACTGATGATTAAATTCTCCTGTATGGCCCAGATCCGCCGCCACATCCAGGCGCCAGCCGTCTACTTTATAAGGGGGAGAGACCCACTTTCTGGCGATGTCCAGAATATACTCATACAGCTTGGGTGAATCTTTATAGTTCAGTTTCGGCAGAGTGTCATGACCCCACCAGCCCTCATAGCTGCCGTTGTAAGGCCAGGCATTTTCATCAAGAAATTTAAAAAAGGTGTGGTAGGGGCTGTCTTTAGACTGATAGGCTCCGGGTTCATAATCGTCACTGTTCTCGTAGATCTTCTCCCTGTCCATCCATTTGTTGAAAGAGCCGCAGTGATTGAACACTCCGTCTATGATTACTTTCATGCCTCTCTTGTGCACCTCTTCCACAAAATCGGCAAAAAACCGGTTGCTGGCCTCCAGATTCTCCTTATCGGCGGAGCGGAGGCGATATTTGTCCGCCTGATCATTGGTGGAAGAAGTTTCTTCCACACACTGGCCGCCGTCTTTTACGATGCGCCCAAAATGGGGATCAATGTAATCATAATCCTGTGTATCATACTTATGATTAGACGGGGATACAAAAAGAGGATTGAAATAAAGCACCTCGATACCCAGATCCTGAAGATAATCCAGCTTGTCCCATACTCCCTGAAGATCACCGCCGTAAAAGCAGCCCACATCCATGGTAGAGGGATTCTGATGCCAGTTCTTTACCTGATAGACCGGCCTTCCGATGTAGACGTATTCGCAGTCTTCCACATTGTTTGTGCTGTCTCCGTCGCGAAAACGGTCAACAAAGATCTGGTACATAACCACGCCCTTAGCCCATTCCGGCGTGTGGAATCCCGGTGTGATCCGATAGTCAAAACACTCCTGGGCCTCACTGCAGACACCCATGCGGTTGTAAAAGCAGGTCTCCTCCCCTCTGACTATCCGGAAATGATACCTGACGGTCTCTGCCGGCACTGTAATGGTACATTTATAGTAGTCAAACAGTCCCTCTGACTCTGTTTTCTGAAGAGGCAGCTCCTCCTGCCCTGACTGCTGATAATATACGCCGTCTATGTTATCTCTGGCGGCCCGGAAACGCAGAGTAACTGTCTGCCCCTCATCCGGTTCCTCCGGAGTCCGAAATTCCTCAGTTTCATCACAGAATAATGCCTGTCTTATGATGCCGTTATGATCTTCCAGTTTCATAATCTATTTCCCTTCCCGAACTTTACACCCTTATTTTACCCAATTATTATATTCTAAATGATTTCTATTAATTGCACAACTGGAAAATTGTCTGTAAAAATCATTTAAAAATGTAATTTTTATACAATATTATGCAAGTAAAAGAGCCAGCGGGGTAGCTGGCTCTTTTAGGAGAAGGTATTTCGTTTCTTATGGGGTGTAGCAAAAACTATATAATGTATTGGGGGGGTTACGTCTATTATAATATCATAGACGATCCTATAATCCAAGATTCATCTCGCACAAACTTGTCAAAAATCATGTGTTATTTTTGTGCACTATTCCCAATTCTTAAACATCTGTTCGAATTCCGCCTGGCCTACCTTCTCTTTTTCCAGAAGAGCCTCGGTACATCTGTGGAGAACATACTCATGTTCCCTGATCATGGTCCTGGCCTTCTCGTAGCACTCGTCAATGATCCGCTTCACCTCGCTGTCAATGGCCGCCGCCACATCATCTCCGTAGCTTTTGGTGTGTCCGATCTCTCTTCCGATAAACACCTCGTCGCCTTCGGTTTCATAGTTGATCATGCCTACCTTCTCGGACATGCCGTACTTTACCACCATGGATCTGGCCACAGCCGTAGCCTGTTTGATGTCCTGGGAAGCGCCTGTGGTGATATCGTCGAAGATCAGCTCCTCGGCGATCCTGCCGCCTAAAGATACCATGATGGTCTGGAGCATCTTCCCTTTGGTGTTGAACATCTCGTCTTTCTCCGGCAGGGGCATGGTGTAGCCTGCGGCCCCGTTTCCTGTGGGGATAATAGAAATGGTGTGTACCGGCCCCACATCGGGCAGGAGATGGAACAAAATAGCATGGCCTGCCTCATGGTAAGCCGTGATCCGTTTTTCTTTCTCGCTGATCACCTTGCTCCGCTTCTCCGTGCCGATGCCTACCCGGATAAAGGAGCGGTCGATGTCTGTCTGACGGACATAGCTCCGGCCTTCTTTTGCAGCCAGGATGGCCGACTCGTTGAGAAGGCTCTCCAGGTCGGCTCCGGTAAAGCCTGCGGTGGTTCTGGCCACCCGCTCCAGGTCCACGTCATCTCCCAGCGGCTTATCCTGGGCATGGACTTTAAGAATCTCCTCACGCCCTTTGACATCAGGTCTGCCTACCACGATCTTCCGGTCAAAACGGCCGGGACGCAGGATAGCAGGATCCAGGATATCCACCCGGTTTGTGGCTGCCAGAACGATGATTCCTTCATTGACTCCGAAACCGTCCATCTCCACCAGAAGCTGGTTCAGAGTCTGCTCCCGCTCATCGTGGCCTCCTCCCAGGCCGGTGCCTCTCTGTCTGGCAACTGCATCGATCTCGTCGATAAATACGATACAGGGCGCGTTCTTCTTAGCCTCTTCAAACAGGTCCCGGACTCTGGAAGCGCCTACGCCTACGAACATCTCCACAAAATCGGAACCGGAGATACTGAAGAAAGGAACCCCTGACTCCCCGGCCACAGCCTTGGCCAGAAGGGTTTTTCCCGTTCCCGGAGGGCCTACCAGCAGGATTCCCTTGGGGATCCTGGCGCCTACGCTGGTATACTTCCCCGGATTCTTAAGGAAATCCACCAGCTCTTCCAGATCTTCCTTCTCTTCCCGCAATCCTGCCACTTTCTTAAAATTATATTTGCTGGCATCCCTGCTAAGTCTGGCCCGGCTTTTTCCGAAGTTCATCATCTTCGCATTGGCTCCTCCGCCCGTTGCCCTGGCATTCATCATCATGAACACCACCACCAGGACCACACCGGACAGAAGGATGGGAACCACCATGGACAGGAGATAGCTCTCCTGGGGCACATTGCCCATGGTACAGGGGACTCCCCGGTCCATGAGGAAGGCCTGCTCTTCCTTCACATCGGCCACATAGACAGCCACCTGTCCCCCGTCCTTCATGGTCAGTATCAGCTCTCCCGTGGGGGTCTCTCTGTTGGGCCGGATGATAACGGATTCCACTTCTTTGTTCTCCACTGCCTGCATATAATCCTGCTGGGTCAGGCCCTCGTCGCCCAAACCTTCCGAGATACGGAAGACCAGCACCATGACGATCATCATCGCAAGCAGCAGACCCAGTCCGCTTATAGATTGTCGTTGTCTCAACTAACTGCCTCCTTACTGTTCTACTACTCCAATATATGGAAGATTTCTGTATTTCTGATCATAGTCCAGACCATATCCCACAACAAATTCATCGGGGATCCTGAAACATGTATAGTCCACTTTCACCTGCTTCTTCACCCGTCGCTCCGGTTTGTCCAGAAGGGTGCACAGACGGATATCTGCCGGATGCCTCTGTTTTAAGATCTCCATGAGATAAGCCAGGGTCCTGCCGGAATCGATGATATCTTCCACGATAATCACGTGCTTGCCGTCCAGGGGCTCATCCAGATCCTTGATGATCTTTACCACGCCGCTGGACACCGTACCGGCTCCGTAGCTGGATACGGACATAAAATCCAGGGACACGGGAACCGTGATCCTCTTGGCCAGTTCACAGGTAAAAAATACTCCTCCTTTTAAGATACAGATCAGATGGATCTCCCTTCCCTCATAGTCCCTGCTGATCTGAGCGGCAACCTCGCTGATCTTCTTGTTCACATCTTCTTCGGAAATCAAGACCCGAATCTTATCCTCCATGTTCCTTTCCTCCATCCATCTTCACCTGCAAGATCTGTTTCGTCTCGTCTGTGATCTTGTAAAATTCGCTGATCCGGTATCCGACGATCCAAAGCACATGGCTTCCCTCCGCCACAACAGGGATCTGATCCCTCTTTTCCCTGGGGATCTTCGCGTCGATCATAAATGTCTTCACGGTCTTCCTTTTACCGTCTTTTAACATCAGGTAATCGCCGGTCTTCCGGGTCCTTACAGATAACGTACCCTTTATTTTATCATAATCAAACCATTTCGTATACTTCTTTTCCGGAATTTTCTGGTATTTTTCTCTCAGAACGGCGGCGGGGATCTGTTCCATTGTAAAAAAAGAAGCCAGATCGTCTGTCTTTTTCTCCTCCTGCCTTCCCGCCTCTTCTCTTTTTATGCAGATCATATCATATTCTCTCCAGCATCTCAGACCGTAGGGCAGGCTGATGCTGCGCCCTGTTCCCTTCCCTGCCAGGTCCAGAAGCCGGTTCACATGGACGGAGGTAATATCTTTTCCCGAACCGGTCAGCGCTTTTATCATCTCCATTGCCGTATACCCTCTTAAAATTTCCGGAAGGTCCTCGATCACCCGGACCGGGATCCGGAAGCTTCCCGGCTCTTCTCCGCACCGGCCATGCATCTGCCAGATCTTTTCTGCCTCCCGGCAGAAATACTGCTCCGCCTGTCTGATCCGTTCTCCCGCTTCCGCAATATGTTCGGCCGCTTTCACATTGATCTCCCTGCAGATCTGAGGAAGCACCTGATGGCGCAGCCTGTTTCTCGTATAATCACAGGAATCGTTGGTAGAGTCCTCACACCAGCCGATACCCTGTTTTGTCAGATAATCCACGATCTCCCGGCGGCCGGTGCACAAGAGCGGCCGTATGATTTTTCCTCTCACCGGGGCCATGCCGCCCAGGCCTCTCAGCCCGCTTCCCCGGAACAGATGATGAAGGATGGTTTCGGCCTGGTCGTCCTGATGATGGGCCGCCGCGATCCGGCTGTCCTCATACTTTTCGGCCTCCTGCCGGAGGGCCTCATACCTCAGCTCCCGCCCGGCTTCCTCCACGCTCATCCCCCGTTCCTTTGCATATGCGGCCGCATCCCGGTACACCACAAGACAGGGAACCTTCCACGTTTCCGAAAGTTCCCTGACATATGCGGCATCCCGGTCTGCCTCCGCTCCTCTCAGTCCATGGTGGACATGTACTGCCCGGACGTCAAAACCCAGAGATTCCCGGAGACAGACCAGCAGATGGAGAAGACACACGGAATCTGCGCCTCCCGACACTCCTGCGATCACCATAGTCCCCCGGTTTATCATATGATGTTCTCTTATATATGCTTCCACTTTTTTCTTCATCTGTTTCCACCCGCCTCTTTTGTCCGCTTCTCTTTATTTCCGCAAACCGGCATCCTTTTTCCACACTCCGGCAACAAGAACCGTCATATCATCCCTGGCCTCACCGGAAAAGGACATGGCAAATTCCAGGATCTGATCTGCCAGTTCCTGGGGCGTTCTTCCCGGAACGTCTTCCAGGTATTCTTTCATAACCTGTTCTTTGTTCTCCCCCGGCAGCGCCTCCAGCACTCCGTCGCTGACCATGATGACCCGATTGTCTTCCCATAGTTTCCGGGTGAGCAGAACCGGTTCCGCCTGTTCCAGCGCCCCTGCCGGCGCCTGAGCCGCCTCCAGCAGCTCTACTCCCCCCTCATTGAGGATATAGGTGGCCACCGCTCCCAACTTCATCGCCTCCAGGACCCCTGTGTACAGGTCGATGCAGCACAGATCCACAGTAGCAGGATGCTGCTCTTCTCCTGACAGCAAAAGTACGGTATTGACCAGTTTTAAGGCGGCTCTGGGAGTATATCCGGCCGCCAGAAGCTGTTCCGCCAGCTCCACTACTTTCCGGCTCTCCCGCGCCGCCTCCTCTCCGCTTCCCATGCCGTCTGACAGGCTCATGACCGCCTGTCCCGGCGTGCTCCTGGAAACCGCGTAGTTGTCTCCCGACACGGCCTCGCCGTTTTTGGCGGCCCTGGCCACTCCCCACATGATCCGGTACGCTCCTTCCTCGATAAACCGGACCGTGGAAAACTGGCGGTTTATGACGGCCCGGCTGTCTCTCGCCACAGTCCACGGACGGCTGTCCAAGGCCTCTTCCAGCAGAGCCGCCGCATCTTTGGACATAACGCATCGGCCGTTGTTGGTCTTAACAGTGATAAAAGCCTCTCTGCGGCTGTTGTCATACTCCAGCATCAGCATGTGGTCCACGATCATATGCTGCCGGTAAAACGCCCGGCCCACGGTCTGCTCCACCTGGGCGGTCACGTCTGCCGCCGCCTCCATCTGCCTGGCAAACTCTTCCAGGATCACTGCCAGTTCCCGAAACTGGGTAATCACCGTATCCCTGCTTTCCAGGAACCGGTTCTTCCAGGTCAGATTCATGGTAGCTCTCCCAAGATTCCTGTTCAGCTGGCCCACATAATCCGTCTGCCGCCCGCAGGTCTCCCGGAACAGCCTGGGCATGTCTTCAAAGTCAACATTTCCCTTCTGTTCAAACGCTCTCAGAAGATAATACAGATAATAACTGTCTTCTTTTTCGCTGTCTGAGTACAGGTTGCATTTGCTGCAGTCCCCGCACACCATGGCTCCCGCCATCTGCAGGGCCGCCAGACCGTCCTCTCTGCTCAGGCTCCGGCCCTTTCCCCATTGGCCGTCAAAAGCCCTGGCCAGCTCTTCCAGGGACTCTGCCATGGAGCTTAACTTTCTTGCCGTATATACATGGATGTCCGCCATATCCCGGCGGCTGCTTTTTCGATAAAACACAAAAAATCCCTCCTGACTTCACATGAGGACTCTGCCATCGGGCACAGCCTCCCCATGTGCATTATACACAGTCAAAAGGGAAATATTTGTCAGATCTGCACTGCTTGTCCGGAAAATCCGTCGACAGATTCCGCCATCTTATCCTTCTCCCCGGTCTTTTCCTAGGGGACAGGTTTTAACAGGATCTCATCCGGATAGACCAGTCCCAGCTTCTCCTTGGCCACTTTCTCTATGTACTCCTTGGTCTGGACGTAAATCCTCTCCTCCTCCAGCTCTTCTGCCCGCTTCCTCTCCTTCTCCAGCTGTTCCTCCAGACTCTGTTCTCTCCGCTGGTAAGACAGGTCTTTTTCTCTCAGGCTGGAGCCGCGGAAATTCACCACCACGGCCAGGCTGATGACCACAAATATGATCCCTACAAGAGCCATACGGTTGCCCAGACGTTCTTTTCTTTTTCTTATGGATCTGGATCTTTTCGCCTCTCTCATCTCTTCTCCTGTCCTGAACCACATCCGGATTTTATCTGTCTGCGGCGGTTCTATTCAATAAGGGCAAATCCTCCGATGCCAAATTGGTCATCTTTTGTTTCATAATCCCGGCCCTCTGGTTATTAGAATCCCTGTATCTAGTTTATCATGAATCCCAACTTCAAACAACCGGCTGTGTGAAATTTTTCTTTCCTTCTCTATAATATGTATAAAAAGGCCTCTCACCGATTCTCTCTCAATCCACTGGTCTTCCTTCTCTTCCTCCGGGATCCCAGCCATGTCACTGCCCGTTTCACCTGCCTGATCACCCTGCGGCTTACCAGCCTCTGGTACATGGTCATGCCCAGGATCACCCCGAAGATACAGAATCCCCTCAGATTCCCGTCGTTCTGCTCATACAGCAGGGAAAAAGTCATCACCGCGCAGTAGATCCCGCACAGCAGGTCTTCCAGTCCCACCGCCCAGTTTCTGTGCGGGCAGAAGATGCGGAAGATCCTCACACAATCGTAAACCATCATCAGGCCTGCGCCTGTTCCCACGCTCATGAGAAACAGCCGGGCCTCATACCGGATACCGGGACTCATAAACCCTCCTACCGGAACAGCCGGGCAAACAGAGATTCCCCGGACTTGCGGTACGCCTCATTAGATGAATAGACAAGACTGTCCGCTGTTCCGTCTACATCCACCTCCCCTTTTTCCAGGGTCAGACGGCTTACGTGCAGCTCCTTTCCCTTTATGGTCAGAAGACCCATATCCGTATCCAGGATCACCTGATTCTCGTCAAAGGACACCACATCCCTGATCCCGGTGATACTCAGCGAGGAGCGGTTCTGCATCATCAGTCTGTGAGGCCTCATGCCTGTCTTCTCTTCCATAAAAAGACCTCCCAATATACCTTCTTGATTCAGTATATTAGGAGGTTGACGGGTTTATGTCTTAAATATAGCGGTAAAGCTCTTTGGCCTCGTCCTTCTTCACAGTCTCCTGGACATCCAGAACCTCTACCTTCACCGAACTGGTCCCGAACTGGATCTCGATCCTGTCGCCGGTCTTCACATTGAGAGAAGCTTTGGCCGGTTTATCGTTTACCAGGACCCGTCCTGCGTCACAGGCTTCATTGGCCACGGTCCTTCTCTTGATCAGTCGCGAAACTTTCAAAAATTTGTCTAATCTCATATGTTTTTCATGTTCTGACTATGCATTGACCAGATCTTTCAATGCCTTTCCTGGTCTGAACTTCGGCGTCTTGGAGGCAGGGATGGTCATAGGCTCGCCTGTCTGCAAATTTCTTCCCTCTCTCTCTTTTCTCTCTGTGACTTCGAAAGTGCCGAAACCTACCACCTGAACTTTCTCTCCTTTTACCATCTCATCAGTAACAACGTCTACAAAAGCCTTCAGAGCCTTCTCTGCGTCCTTTCTGGAAATTTCTGCCTTTTCAGCTACTGCTGCAATCAGTTCTGTCTTGTTCATTGAAATCTTCCTCCTAAACAGACCACGGCAACCATGCCTGTCTTCTATCAATATTTACTCAATTTTGTAGCTTTTTTACTATAGCTTTTTTACTATGGTTTGTCAAGGTCTTTCCGCTTTTTCCTGCGCTTTTATTGCATTCCACAGAGCCAGGCCTTCCTCCACGGAATTCACCTTCACATCCCCGAAGACGTGGGGATGGCGGCGGATCATCTTCCGGCATAATCCGTCGATGACGTCATTGATGGTAAAGGCCCCTTCCTCGCTGGCAATCTGGCTGTTGAGCATCACCTGCAGCAGCACATCCCCCAATTCTTCACACAGATTCTCCATGTCATGGTTGTCCACCGCCTCATAGACTTCCTGGGCCTCGTCGGCAAGGCACTTTTTCAGGCTTTCATAAGTCTGGGCCCTGTCCCATGGACATCCCCCGTCAGAGCGGAGTTTTGCGATAATATCTGTCAGATCCTGAAATGTATACATGCGGATTCCTCCTTTGTCCGGCTGTTTTTATTTTTTCCCTCTCACGATGTCCAGGTATCCGTAGATCGTGACTTTCGACAGGCCAAGGCCTGCGGCCACCTTATCGATGGCTCCTTTTACCAGAAAGATCCCCTTGTCATCCATAAAACGTATGATCTCCAGATTATCCTGTTTGGTCAGTTCCTTTTTCCTTCTGCCGTCGATAATATGGTCAATAAGGCTGTCCACAATCGTGGTCACGTTCTGGTCCAGCATGGCATCCGAACCGAATACCCCGGAATCCTCCCCGCTGCCGGGAAGAAATTCATCCAGCTGTTCCCGCATCCTGTTTATGGCTGACAGGTCATAATTGATACAGAGCATCCCGATGACCTCTCCCTTCCTGTCCCGGATCAGCGCCGAAGAGGACTTGATCTTTCTCCCGTCCTGGGTTTCAAACATATAGTTTACCGTATAATCATCCCGAAAATTCTTATTCAGCAGGACAAATTTGATCAGATGATCGAAAGGCTGTCCTTCTCTCCTTCCTGTGACGTTTCCGTTGACCGCATACACTACCGAATTCTCAGGCGTGGTCAGGTCGTGGAGCACCACCTCGCAGTTTTTTCCGAACGTCCTTCCTATGGTTTCCGCAACAGGTATCAGCGGACTTAATAATTCATGCATCCCTTTGCCTCCCTATGGCTTTCTCTGGTAGAATCTTATCATACCCTCTCTGAAAAGACAATAGTTCAGGGCCTGTCACTGACGTGACCGGCCCTGTGGATGCATTTGATCTCTTTTATCTTTTGTACAGTCCGCTCTCTGCCACATTGATCATCACCGGCTCCAGACCGTATTCCCGTACATGTCCGGCTCCGAACTTTGTAGCTGCAGCGATGGTGCAGCCGCTTCCGCATACGATCCCCCGGTACATAATGACCCGCCCTGTCCCGATGCTCATAAATGCTTCCTGGCGGTCATAGTCAAAGACCGTGATGTCTGCGTCCGCTCCTTCTCCCAGATGTCCTTTATTGGCAAATCCGATGATCCTTCCCGGGTTCACGCTGGCCTTCATGACAAATTCTTCCATGGTGAGAGACTGAAGTTTCACCAGTGACAGGCCGTATTTCAAAATGTAATTTCTCGGGATGCCTCCTCCGTCAGTGCTGATGGCATCTACCACAAATTCTCCGTTATCCTTTTTGGCCGTGGCCAGCCAGTATCGGGGCAGCGCCGGATTGACACAGAAGCTGATGCCCGCATCCGTCCCGTGGGCCTTCCAGTAATCGACCGCCCTCTGACCGGTCCTCAGCTCCACGGCACCTCCTTCTATCACATTGATCTGGGCCCAGCCTTCCAGGATGGCCTTTTCCAGCCCTTTTTCGCTGGGCTCATAGTTGTGCATCCTGAGACAGTTGCACACCACCGGAATGGGAATACCGTCAGTACATTTTGCCGTATTTCCGTTGACGGCAGCCAGATATGCCTCGCTCCGGATATTGGGATGGCTCTTCAGCGCTTCCACAGCCTCCAGGGTCTCTGTTTCATAAGGACGTATCATCCCACGGCAGTAGCTGTTGATATGGGCCATGTGCAGGTGATTGTCTCCTGCAAGCCTGATGGCTTCGTGAAATCCCTCGATGTGAGACCCGGTCTCCGTGGTGGCCGCGTGGAAGGATATGTACGCCTTTCTCTCGTTGGCTGCCTCGATGGCCAGACGGGTTGCCTCCGGCGTCAGCGGAAAATTGCCTCCCATAAGCTTCATGCCTATGGAGCCTCTGTCCAGACCATATTCCAAAGCCTCCTCCAGCTCGCTCCGGCCCGGGTTATTGCTTTTCACGTTATAGCCTTTGTTCACCGCATCCAGAACAGCCACCGTCAGACCGGTTCCGTAATCTCTGCCATACTCCAGCACGCTGTCCACGGGACCCATCATCTCCAGAGCGCCGGTGACTCCTGCTTTGGCCAGCATCTTGTGAGCATACCGTCCGCCCAGTCTTTCTGAAGCATGCATATGCATATCCACGATCCCGGGCATAACGTACATCCCGGTCAGATCAAAATATTCTTCTGCCTCCGAAGCATCGATCCACTCCTTTACCGCCTCGATCTTTCCGTTACGGATACCGATGTCCGTCTTTCCGTTACGCCCGTTGACCGGATCGACGACGGTTCCGCCTTTCAGTACAATGTCGTATCTGCTCATGAGATTTCTCCTTTCCTCTCAAGCCTTAAAAAAACGGCCACAGATTTGGTATTAAGACGACAGAAACAAGATACATGATAAGGAGCAGCGGAATCCCCGGTTTGGCGTAATCAATAAATTTCAGACCGCTGGGACCGTAGATCATGGCGTTGCCTGGCTGTCCGATAGGTGTGGCAATGGCCAGACAGGCTCCTACGGAGATGGCCATGATCACTGCCGTCGGATCCGCGCCGATGGCTGTAGCCACGGACACTCCCAGGGGAGTAAATACTGCCATGGTCGTGGCGTTGGACAGGAACTGGGACAGGACGCAGGGGATCAGCATGCAGACCCCTGTGATGATATAGGGATTGGTAGTATTGCCCATGGCTTTCAGGATCACGTCGGCGATCATATCTCCCGCTCCCGTATCTTTCAGAGCAGTGGATAAGGGCAGGATCCCTCCAAAGAGGAACAGCGTCTTCCAGCTGATAGCCTGGTAGGCTTCGCTTTCACTGATAACTCCCGCAAGAACCAGGACCAGGGCGCCGACAGTGGCCGACACACAGGCGTTGACCTTCAGCTGGTCGGCAAAGATCATGGCCGCAATGGTCAGTATCATATCTACAAGAACAAACTTTTTATGCCAGCCGGGCTTCTCTGCCCTCTGTTTCACCTCAACCACTGCCTCATCTTCCGGGTTCCGGTCCGGAGTCAGCTTATATCCCACAGTCATCATATAGACCACACTGACCAAAAACAGCGGCAGGCCGATCTTGGCGAGCTCAAACATACTGACCGTCATGCCGGGATGAGCCTGCTCGATCTGTTCTTTGGTAAACAGCCAGCCTGGCCCGCCTAAGAACGTGACACAGCCTCCCATGCCCACGGCGATCATCATGGTGTACAGAAGTCTGCTCCGGCTGAATCCGGTGGCAGCCGCGATCCCGATGATAAGAGGCAGGAACACGGCCGTTGTGCTGGTGTTGGAGAGAAATGCGGACAGAAGCCCTCCTACAATCAGGATAATAAACACCAGTTTCTTTTCATTATCCGAATATCTGCGGATCACGGTTCCCATGTCGTCTACCAGTCCGCAGGCAAAAAAGGCATGTCCCAGTACGAACATGGCTGCGAACAGCACAATGTTGGTACTGGCAAACTGGCTGAATGCCGCTGCCGGCTTCAGGATCCCGGTCAGAACCAGAGCCAGACAGCAGAGAAGGGAACTGGCTGCCGGAGGGATGATCTCTGTCAGCAGCAAAACGGCAGTTGCAATCATGATCACAATGGTTAACGCAGCAGGATTCATAATAATACCTCCATTTGTCAAACAAACCTGTTTATTTCAGTTTCCCCCGGCAGAGCACGGGAACCTGAGAGACTACGGTCTCTCCTGTGCAGAAATATGCCGAATCGTAGAGATTCACCACAGGACAGATATGAGCCGGGATGATCCTTACCTTCTCCCCGATCTCCGTCTTCTGGCTGAATCTTTCATCATGGATAATCCCATGTTCGTCAAATACCGTATCGATCTTCACTTCCGGATCTCCCAGAATGCATCCCTTGCCGCCCGAAGCACAGATTCCTTCGGTCCGCTCCTGCATGGTCAGCCCTTTAGCGCCTACATCCAGGATGACTCTTCCCTTCACTGGCTTGCTGATGACCGTCGCAAGAACCGTAGCCGCGCAATCCTCATAAGTACCCATAAGATGGGCCTGGGAAGCATCCATCAGAGCATAGGTTCCAACCCGGATATCCGTGATCCCTTCCAGAACGGGACAGTCACACAGGAGCGCAGGAGTCGATCCGTAACTGACGATCCGGCTGTGCTCTCCCATCTCTTCCGCCAGGGAAGCAAAGTGCAGCAGCCTTTTCTGAGCGCCTGTGGAGATATCCCTGCATGCCTCCTTATCCGCGGCCCGGTAACTGTTTCCGTCATGTCCGAAGACTCCCTCATAAGACACATCAGGACTCTTCTGTATGGCTTTTATCAGTTTCCTGAAATCTTCTTCCTCGATGATTCCGGACCGGTTCTCTCCCACCTCAATCTCCACAACAACCTCCGCCCTGGCCGAACATTGGGAAAATACCTTCTGAGCCTCCTGAATCTGGAAGACAGAATCCACTCCATACCGGATCCGGCACCTGCGGCTCAGTGCGGCGATCCGCTTTAACTTCTCCTGACCCACGATCTCATTGGCGATCATGATATCGTCCAGACCGTGTTCAGACATCACTTCCGCCTCGCCCACTTTTGCCACAGCGATCCCCACGGCTCCCAGCTCTTTCTGTATCCTGGCTATGCAGGGCATCTTATGAGTTTTAATGTGAGGCCTCAGCGATACCTTCTTTCTCTCTGCACAGGCCTGCATCTTTCTCAGATTGGACATGAGGATGTCCTGATCGATCAGCAGCGCAGGAGTATCCAGTTCCCATACCGTCATAGTCAATCCTCCTGATGTAATCTGGCAATCCCTTCTATTTCTATAAGGAAGCCATAGTGAAGAGGTTTCACGGGCACAATACTTCTGGCCGGATAGTGTTCTCCGAAAAATTCACTATATACTTCATTGACCTCATCCCACATCTGGATGTCTGCGATATAGACTACCACCTTCACTACATCACTGATCCCGGCTCCGGCCGCTGTCAGCACATTGCAAAAGTTTCCCAGAGCCTGTCTGGCCTGCTCCTTCACATCCCCCTGACAGGGGCAGCCCGTAAACTGATCAACGGGAAGCTGTCCGGAAATATAGATGTCTTTCCCGTCTCTGACGGCCATTGAATAATGTCCCCTCACCGGCTGCGCGCCGGGTACGGTGATCCGTTCCATTCTTTCCTCCTGTTCCGCAGCTGTGCTGCCTTTGTTTTGTTCAGCTGACAAACTCTTTTTCATCAATTGATCTGTAACCTAACTATACTATGCCCTCACTTGAATGTCAATAATTTTTTATTTATTTATCATATTTTTTTATGTATATGTCCCAGTTATATCCAAATTATGCCAATTATATTATATATTTTTATCCATTTTTTTGTTTTGGTACATAATTTTTTATCTGTATACAATTCTTGCCCGTCAGATATCAGGGCAGCAAAAAGAGAGAGCAGCAGCGCTGCGCTGCACACTCTCTCTGAAAATCATTGCCGATACTTTTCTTCTCCTTTTACTCTTTCAGGCTTCTCTTGACTTAAAGAACTCATCAATCCGCTTCTTGATCTCCGTAGGTTTCAGGTACTTCAGCAGATATCCGTTGGCCTTCAGGGCCAGCACCTTTTTCACGCTCTCATGATCGTCTCTGGTGGTCAGAAAGATAACCGGAATATCCGCGAATTCTTTCTCGGACCGAAGCATTTCCAGCACATGGCGTCCGTCGCAGACAGGCATCTCATAATCCAGGAGCACCAGATCCGGCTTATCCAGAGTGATAGCCCGGATGGCCGCCACTCCTGAACTGACATCGGACACCTCATAATCGCTGGTCAGCAGACGTTTCATCCCCAACCGTATGGTGCTGGAGTCATCTACGATGAGAATCTTCTTCCTGCCGGGACTCTCCTTGCGGGTCAGATACCGCTCGATCTCCGAGATGGCGTTGGAGGCATCCAGAGGGATCCCGATACCGCTTTCCAACAAATGAGGAGCAATAATACAAAACGAAAAATACCCTTCTTTCGTGTCAAACAGCAGGCTGACCTGAGGCTGTTTTTTGTCGAAAACTCCCCTGAACTGCTCATAGGTCAGGAGATTTTCCTCTGTCATCTCGTAAGAATTAATGGCCGGGTAATGGTCCATAACCCGTCTCACAAACTGACAGGCAGTGTATCTCACAGCGTTGAGCAGCACGATGTCAAGCTTGTCAGACTTAACTCCCATCAGTTTCCCCACCGTATTGATCAGGATCCTGTCCTCAAAGACCAGAAGAATCTCCCACTTTTTGTCATCTTCTTCCCTGCTGTAGACCAAACGGTAGTAGACTCCCTTTCCGAATTTTTCCCCGCCGTAGGAGTCGCTGATCACATGGGCATCCAGCTGGAACATATTCCGCAGAAGCTTCAAAATGACCTTTTCCATGGCCTTGAGCTCTTCTTCCGGAAGAAGATCCACCCACTTGCTCATCTTCTCCCCGACAATGGCCATATCCTCGGTCAGCGTATGCCCGATAAGCCACCCGGCGCACACAGCCAAAAAATGATCAACCGAGGCAGAAGAATACTCTTCCCTGGCCAGCTCCTGCTCCAGGGCGGGAAGTGTATTCTCCCGGAATCCTCTATGTAAACGTCTGTGGGTCTCAAGATCATCGTACCCGATCAGTTCCATGTACTTCTCTTCATCGTCAAAATGCTTCAGCGCATGCTCTTTAAAATACTTGATCCCCTCCTGGCACGCTCTCCAGCTTCTCTTCTCCTCCTCTTTCAGGGAAAAAAGTTTCGTGATAATCGAAAAAAGCTTCTGGTGCTCATCATCAATGATCTTGATCCCGATGTTGAACTCGTCTTTCCATACCAGCTGATTATCCATTGTTTGCTCCTCCTTCGCCGCAACCCAATTTTAAGTCCTCAGTCTGTTCCTTATGGGTTATACCTGACTTTCTCTAATAATACGATAGAATCGGCAAAAAGGCAAGAGTCTATTTCATCTTGCCTTTTCCTTTTCACCCGGGTTGCTGTTCACAGTAACTCACCTCGTACATATCCACTCTTCTGGAAGAGAGAAGGGGGAGCTGCTGCCGGATTTCGTCATTTTTCCCCAGGTCAATTTCCACTGTTTTAGTAATTGGTTTTTCATCGGCTCTGAAAACAATGTCCCCCCATGGCGACACCACTATGGAATTGCCATAGGACACATAGCCCTCATAGCTTCTGGCAGGAGCCGTTCCCACAGTAAACAGCTGATTATCCACCGCTCTCTGTCTGAAAAGCAGTTCCCAGTGGGCCGGACCTGTGGTCATATTGAACGCGGCCGGCACGAAAATGCATTGCGCTCCTTCCAGCGCCATAATCCTGGAAAGCTCCGGGAAACGGAAATCAAAACAGATACAAAGCCCCATTTTCCCAAACTCCGTGTCAAACATCGTCACCTGACTTCCGGCAGTGAACGTATCCGATTCTTTAAAATGCTGGCCGCCTTTCACCTGAATGTCAAAGAGATGTACTTTTCTGTGGCAGGCGATCTTTCTCCCCTCTCTGTCAAAAACAAAGGACGCGTTATAGATCTTATCCTGCTCCTTCAGGGGAATGGAGCCTGCGATCAGATAGACCTGATGGTCTGCCGCTGCCTTTGACATTCTTCTGAGGCTCTCCCCATCCTCTTCCTCCGCGAAATCCACAAAGGACTGATTGTCATATGGACAGTTGAACATTTCTCCAAGAACGATGATATCCGCTCCCTGCGCCGCTGCCTGGCGAATCTCCCTCTCCGCGTTGTTTAAGTTTTTCTCCTTGTCTCTGTATACCAGATTCTGAACGATTCCGATCTTCATAGCGTTTCCTGCATCCCCCTTTTATTCATTTCATAACCGGAATTCTTCATATCGACTGTCGAAATATGTGGGGGGATGGTAAACAGCATTTTCTGCTTCGCCAAATATAATTTTCAACATTCGTCTGCCCTCTCCACTTCCGTCCTCGCGGACTCTTTTTCATGACTTCGCCGTTCTGGTATCATCATACTATAAGCCTTGGGGGATATCAAGAAAAGAATTCCGGAGGATCCTCTCCACGGCCTCTTTCACATATGCCGGGTCTGTGGCCAGGTTCATCCGGATAAAGCCCTGATACTTCTCCCCAAACCACTCTCCGTAATCCACAGCCAGCCGGCACCGCTTCTGGACGAACTCCTGCTCCTTCCCTGCTTCCACACAGGCCCTTAAGTCGATCATAGGCAGGTAAGTCCCCTCCAGAGCGCAGACCCGCGCGCCAGGCAGTTTTCCTTCCAGAGTCTCTTTCAGATACTTGTAATTGTCATGAATTACTTCCAGCACCGACTCAAGCCACGATTCCCCATGGTCATATCCCGCCATGGTGGCCGCCATTCCCATGAGGCTGACCTCCGTTCGGTTAAGTCCCGAGGCGAACCGGTCATAAATTTTCCGCAGTTTCTCGTCCGTGATAATGATATGAGAATGAATCAAGGTAGCCAGATTAAAGGTTTTGGAAGCCGAATTTAAGGTGATCACAAGATCCCGGTACTTTCCTCCGGATACCACCGTCGCAGGGACAAACCGTCTTCCTTCAAATACAATATCCTGATGAATCTCATCGCTGACCACCAGAACCTGATGTTTCTTACAGATTCCCAGCACCCGATCCAGTTCCTCCTCCGTCCACACCCTTCCCGCCGGATTGTGGGGAGAACACATAAGGAACATTTTTACCTGGTTCTCCACAATCGCATTCTCAATGGCCTCATAATCCATGGTAAAATATCCGTCGTCATAGATCAGATCCGCCTTCACCAGCTTCCTGTCATTGTTTGTCACCACATTGTGGAATGGATAGTACACCGGCGTCAGAATCATGCAGGCATCGCCGGGTTTCGTAAAGGCGTGTATCATCCAGGAGATAGCGGCCACACACCCGGTAGAAAACCTCACCCATTCCTTCTCCACCGGGAATCCGTACCGCCTCTCCATCCACCGGGAAAAAGTTTCATAATATCGGTCCGGCACAATGCTGTAGCCAAAGACGCCATGATCGGCCCGCCGCTTTAAGGCCTCCACGATGGCGTCGCAGGTCTTAAACTCCATGTCTGCCACCCACATGGCCAGCAGGTCTTTCTCTCCGAACTTCTGCTCCAGACCGTCCCACTTGGAACAGTCCGTCCCATGGCGGTCCACCAGATAATTTCTCAAAAATTCTTCTTTGTCCATATTATCCTTCCTTCCTCGCCTGGTCCAGAACACGTTCCAGAGAAAGGGTTCTGGTCCCATCTTCCAGGATAAACAGGGGAATTCCCAAACCTCCCCGCCCCTTCACCTCATCAAACATTGGATCCGTTTCTCTCAAAGTCATAAACTCTTTGAGAACCGGAAAATTCGTGGAAAGATTACAAAACTCTATGTCCACCTTCTCGTCTTTCAGCTTTATAAGAGCGTACAAAGTATCCTGACACAGATGACTTCCCATCAACCTGATCTCCAACCCGTCTCCTCCTTTCACCGAGCAGGCCAGACAGCCTGTTGTCACACAAAACCGCCTGGCCTTCTCTCATTTTCTCTCTATTTCTCCGCTGCCGCCTCGATCTCGCACAACACGCCCTTGAGCAGAGTCTTCACCGCCACACAGCTTCTGGCAGGTTTGGAGACAAAGTATCTGGCGTACACTTCATTAAAAGCCCCAAAATCTCCCATGTCCGCCAAAAAACAGGTAGTCTTAAATACCTTCTCAAAGCCGCTTCCCGCCGCCTCAAGAATCGCTCCCACATTCTTGCAACTCTGCTCCGCCTGGGCAGCGATCCCTTCCGGCACTTCTCCGTTGTCCGGATTCACCGGAATCTGGCCTGATGTGTAGACCACTCCGTTTACCTCAAATCCCTGAGAATAAGGTCCGATCGCTCCCGGCGCTTTCTCCGTATTAATCAGCTTCATGATAAATTCCTCCTAAAATGATTTTTATTTGAAAACAAACGCCAGCTCAGCGCAAATCCCCAGAGGCAGCGATGATTCATCAATATCGAACTTCCCGTTGTGGTGAGCTGCTCCGCTTCCGTAAGATTCATTGCGGATTCCCAGAAGCCCCAGAGCCCCGGGATAGAGTTCCAGATACCGGCTGTAACACTCTGACGCGTACCAGCGGTCACAGTCCGCCAGCACCTCCTGGCCGCAGATCTCGCCGATTTCCCGGGAAACCTCCAGGGCCACCTGCCTGTCATTGATCACCGGCTGAAGACTCACCTGGTTCCTGGGCAAAAACTCCACCTTACACTTATGACACAATGCCGTGTGTTCCGCCACTGTATTGACGATGTTCAGAGCCCTGGCCCCTTCTTCCTTATTGAAAAATCGGGCAGTTCCCGCGATGTAGGCCTGTTCCGGTATCACATTAGGCGCATCCCCGGACTGGAACATGCAGAGGCTGAGGGTCACCGTCTCCTCGGCGTCAAGCTGGTTCAAAAACGCCGAATCAATCTGAGTCACGATATGGGCCGCCGGCACGATGGGGTTGGCAGCCTGATCCGGTCTGGAACCATGTCCCGCCTTTCCCTTCACCAGAAAACCGATCCCCACGGTTCCTGCCATTCTGGGACCCGGAACCACATTGACCTTCCCCGCATCCAGGCCGCTGTATACATGAAGGGCAAAGCATTCCTCCACCGGATACTGGGCCAGGGCCTTCAGCATGGTTTCCACGCCGCAGTTGGTCTCCTCCCCTTCCTCAAAACAGCAGTACACCGTGCCTTCCAGCCGCTCTCTCAGCTTCATCAGAGCCCTCATGGTCCCCAGAAGCACTGCCATGTGGGCGTCATGGCCGCAGGCGTGGCACACCCCCTCAATGCCGGACACACATGCCTTCTCCTGCCGCAGATTCTGTGTGTCCTCCTTTACGGGAAGCCCGTCCATATCCGCCCGAAGGGCTCTGGCCTTTCCCGGCCTGGCACCCTCGATGATCCCGATAATCCCGGTCCCTTCCAACAGACGGTAAGGAACTTTCATGTCCTCCAGTTCCCGGATCAGGATCTGTCTGGTGTGATGTTCCTCCCCTGAAAGCTCCGGATACCTGTGAAACTCCCTCCGCCTTTCCACCACATAATCTTTATATTCATAGGCAATCTCTCTAAGCTCCTGCCCGCTTATCATATCCTTTCCTCCTGTCCGCTTTTCCTGGCCCAGCCTCTATATGGCCGCCCCTCTGATCTGTTTCCCGTCAATAAACACGTAGCGGGGGGTTCCTTCCACGGTGAAGGGGGAACCGGACATTACCACAAGATCCGCATCCTTCCCTTCTTCCAGAGACCCGACCCTGTCCGCCACACCCACATGCCGGGCGGCGCAGATGGTAATGGCCCGAAGAGCGTCATACTCATCCATGCCCGCTTTGATGGCATATCCGGCGTATACAGGAAGATTTTCCAGGGGAACTACCGGGGCGTCTGTGATAATGGACACCTGACAGCCCGCGTTGGCCAGAGCTCCGGCGGTCTTCCAGCTGATGTTCCGGCACTCAATCTTGGACACAGAACAGAATGTGGGGCCCACGGCCAGGGGAACCCGCTCTTTTGCCAGTTCCTCCACGATAAGGTGGCCTTCGGTCACATGCTCCAGGGTGATATCAAGGTCAAACTCCCTGGCGATCCGCAGAGCCGTAAAGATATCATTGGCCTGGTGGACATGGGCTTTGAGAGGGATCTCCTTTCTCAGAACAGGAAGCAGAGCCTCACATTTCTCATCATAGGCCGGGTATTTGGAATAGTCTCCCGCCGCCAGCTCCAGCTTCTTCTCATAGAGCCTGGCCTTTTTAAGCGCTCCCCGGATCATGGAGGCGTTGGTCATACGGCTTGACACGGCCTTGGACTGATAAAATGTCTTGGGATTTTCCCCAAAAGCGCATTTCATGGCAGCCGCCTCTTTCACCACCATAGAATCCACCCGTTTCCCCCAGGTCTTGATCACTGAAAACGTGCCGCCGATACAGTTGGCGCTTCCTGGGCCCGTGGCCACGCAGGTGACTCCCGCCCGGGCCGCCTGCCGCAATTTCTCGTCGAAGGGATTGATGCCGTCCATGGCTCTCAGCTGAGGCGTCACCGGGTCGTTGCCTTCGTTGACATCTTTTCCTGCCGCTGCCGCCCCTGCCACGCTTAAACCCACATGGCAGTGGGCATCGATAAAGCCCGGATATACGTCCAGTCCCTGGGCGTCGTAGATCTCTGCCTCCGGCGCTGTCTGAGAAAGGCCCGGCCCCACCTTCCTGATCTTGCCGTTGTCGATGAGGATATCTCCCACAAAAGCCTGACGGTCCACGGCCGTGTGAATTCTTCCGTTTTTGA
>Ga0137306_100866_pt1 | contig 36321 bp, 26 predicted proteins | sample Inofroosms_March_FD_97187 | JGI IMG/M metagenome (GOLD analysis project Ga0137306, IMG submission 97187) | Mouse cecal microbial communities from Vienna, Austria - N-Acetylneuraminic and N-Acetylglucosamine D2O microcosms_March | ecosystem: Host-associated > Mammals > Digestive system > Large...
ACCGCGATATCCACGGTCAACAAGTCCTTTCCTGACCGAAGGCCATGCATCAGAAACCTGTTCACACACCGGAGATGCGAGTCGGGAATCATGTATCCCGGCACTGCTGACGTATCTGCCGAGGATGAAGCCGTTGCGGTCAACAGCAATATTGCGTTTTATGCCTTTTACCTTTTTATTGGCATCGAACCCGTTGTCGCTCTGACGGTTGCCCCACTTGACACTTTGGGCGTCAAGCGCCATGACCGAAGGTGTGGCGGACTGTCTACGTTTGCGGCGTATCTTCATGATGAGTTTTTCTATGCAGTGGCTCAGATAGCCGTCTGTCCTCCATTTGTGGAAGTACCAATAGACCGTCTGCCATTTTGGAAAATCGTGAGGAAGCATGCGCCACTGGCATCCGCTGACCAAAAGATACAGTACTGCCTCGAATATGGAACGCAGGGAATATTTGCGGTGTCTGCAATCATTTTCAAAGAATACTTTGTTTATATAAGACCATTGACCCTCGGTCAGATGTGTCTGATAGAAGAATCTTATATGCATGATAAAAACCTTTTTTCTCCTTTCAACACTCTGGTTGAGGGTTTGTTATGCCCATTAATGTTTAATTTGGTTTAAATTCAAACATACTCTTAAAGTCTGGAGTTGAAGACTGACAGTGTCTCCGCTCGTTCTGAATGCCTGACAGGCAAGACTGTCATATGCCGCAGCTTCAGAAAATGCAGACATTTTGTTGTATATTCGGGCTATCTCTGATTGGGCCCGTCCAAGCCATAGATACTGATTCTGAGATTCAGCCAGTTGTCCGGCTTTGATGAGGTCGGTGATTGCATCGGAATATTTGCGCGCGTTTGCGTTGATTATTCCTGAATAGTAGTGACCCAACATCCTTTGAATTGGATTGGATGACTTGTTGGCGTCATAAAAGTCTACCGCAAAGCTTATCAGAGAGTCTGAATTTTCATTAATATGGTTATAGTGTTTTGCTTGAGTAAGATATAGTGCGTATTGAGCCTGCAGATATTCGGATTTTATGTCTGAAGGATTGATCGATAGAAGGATATTCAGCGAGGAATCAGGCTGCTCGTCCATAAGCATACAGGCGCTATCAAGGCTTTTGGCGGTTTCTCTGTCCAAAAGATCTAATTTGAGAAGGGTTGTTGACAATATTGTAAATACTATGATTATAAGCAGTATTTTTTTCATTAAAGAAATGTTTAGATTGTAGAACGCAAAGGTATCCCAAAGGATGAACTGCTACAAATTTATAATATAATACGGAGGATTCCAAATTGTTTCAATTCAGCGACAGGTTCGTTTGTCGATTTTGTATCGGTCTTGAATAGGCTTTCATGATTGTATTGTATCCGTCGTGTTTATTTGGATTGTGTATGGATTTTTTAACTTAATCGTATCTTTATGTTAAATCGTTCGGTTGTTTAGAGACTTACGTAGGCGATAATAGGACATGGTCTGATCTGGTGAACAAAAAACATAAATTGTTCGCGTGTCTAATGGGTTGATAAACAGTGTGTATTCGTTCGATGAACAATGTGAGGTATGTGCTTGCGTGTTACACAAAACGGACCTAATTTTGCCGGTGAAAAGTAAATTCAAACCAAAACTACTATAAAATTTAAAATAATGTTGTCTATGATTGTGCATTACCTTTCATCACCGGCGACAGTCAACAAAATATCGTTCGCATTAGGATGGGTTTTGATTATAACTATGTCTTCCTGGCCCAGCTCACTGGCTATACAGATAACTATGGCGATATTATTCATTCTGTTCGTTATCTCTATGGTTTTGTGTATGGTCACACACGGCAAACTCTTCTTTTTAAACAATGATATCAGTCGGAATAAACTTGTGGATAGTTCGCTGTGGGTGGCGTGGATTTTGGCGTTTGCATTTGCCGGATTTTCGAGCCCGCTGGTTAAGGAGGCGATCTGCAATGCGGCGACTGTGATTCTTGTGGTTGGATTGATTTTCTATCCGTCAGCAGGCAGCACCAAAAATACAGAAGCGGATTGATCCATCCGACAATCCTTCTCATAAGTAACTCTTCAAAATTAAACGATATAATGTACATTAGTATCTCCTATGGAGGATCTTTTATACTCTCTGTGGTTTTATCCCGGTCAGAATCAAGTTCTTCATCGGTCGTTTATGTCTATAAACTCCCTCTAAATTAATTTTTCAGAGTTACTTATAAATTTACCCCCCCTCTTAAAAACGAGACTTCCTTGCCGATTTTGAAAAATGGCAGGGAAGTTGCGTTGTTTAATCAAATTTCTGTGTAACTTTGTAGCTCTAAAAAAGTAATAAGAAAAAGATATGGATTTGTTTGACAAGATCTCAGCCGACATAAAGAGTGCGATGCTTGCCCGCGAAAAGGTGCGTCTGGAGACTCTCCGAGGAATAAAAAAGGAATTTCTTGAAGCCAAGACCGCCAAAGGAGGCGACGGATCGCTCTCAGACGAGCAGGCAACCAAAATTCTGGCAAAGATGGCCAAGCAGCGCCGCGAGACAGCCCAGATATATGACGAACAGAACCGCATCGACCTTCGCGACAACGAACTGGCCGAAGCCGCAGTCATAGAGGAATATCTCCCCAAACAGCTGACTGATGAGGAACTCACAGCCGAACTGAAAAAGATAATCGCCGAAACCGGCGCTGTCTCGGCAAAGGAAATGGGCAAAGTCATGGGCGTGGCCTCGAAAACACTGGCCGGACGCGCCGACGGAAAAGTGATCTCCGCGAAAGTCAGAGAACTCCTCAACAATTGAAAATAAAGTATTTCACCATACATTACAGCAAAAATGCTTACCCTTCAGCAGATCAAAGAGGATCCCGAACGCATTATCGCGCGCCTCGCCGTCAAAGGATTTGACGGAAAACAGGGAGTCAACGATGTTATTGATTTCGATGACGAGCGCCGCTCTCTCCAATATCAGAACGACACTCTGGCAGCCGAACTGAAAAAGTATGCCGATTCGATCGGCCGTCTGATGAAAGAAGGCCGTCGCAACGAGGCTGACGAGGCCAAGAAAAAGGTAGCGGAAATCAAAGCCACACAGAAAGAAGTGGCCGACCGTCTGGCCGTGACCGAGAATGCCATCCGTGACATTCTGCTCGGTATGCCGAATATCCCTTGCGATGCAGTGCCTGAAGGCAAGACCGCAGAGGACAATGTGGTGGAGAAGACCGGTGGCCCGATGCCCGAACTTCCTGCCGATGCGCTCCCGCACTGGGAACTCGCCAAGAAGTACAATATCATCAACTTCGATCTCGGAGTCAAGATCACAGGCCCCGGCTTCCCCGTTTATATCGGCAAGGGCGCGCGTCTGCAGCGAGCTCTCATTCAGTTCTTCCTTGACCGTGCCGGCGATGCCGGATATCTTGAAATCCAGCCGCCCTACGTGGTGAACGAGGCCTCCGGCTACGGAACAGGGCAGCTGCCCGACAAGGAAGGCCAGATGTATTTCATCAACGAAGACAAACTCTACATGATCCCGACCGCCGAGGTGCCGGTGACCAATATCTATCGCGATGTCATCATCCCCGGCGAAGAGCTCCCGAAGAAAAACTGCGCCTACTCGGCATGCTTCCGTCGCGAGGCAGGGTCCTACGGCAAGGATGTCCGCGGTCTCAACCGTCTGCATCAGTTCGACAAGGTAGAGATTGTCCGCATCGAGAAGCCAGAAAACTCTTATGCGGCTCTTGAAGAGATGAAAGACCATGTGCAGGGACTGCTTGAGTCTCTCGGTCTGCCCTGGCACATACTCCGTCTCTGCGGCGGCGACATGAGCTTCACCTCTGCCATCACATTTGACTTTGAAGTCTATTCGGCAGCCCAGGGCCGCTGGCTTGAGGTTTCGTCGGTATCCAATTTCGAGACATATCAGGCAAACCGTCTCAAGTGCCGCTACCGTGGGGAAGACAAGAAAACCCATCTCTGCCATACGCTCAACGGTTCGGCACTCGCCCTTCCGCGCATCATGGCAGCCATCCTTGAAAACAACCAGACACCTCAGGGCATAGTTATCCCCGAATGTCTGCGCAAATACACCGGATTCGATATCATCGACTAAGCCGCCGTCAGGCGCAGTCAATCCTGTCAGATACACTGAATTGACCGCATCTCCCGAAGGATGAGAGGTGCGGTCAATTCAAACATTGAGGCCCGGCAGGTGTTTTAAAGAAATAAAATGAATTTGTTATGGAATCAACACGTCAAGCAAAAATATCACGTCTCCTTCAGAAGGAACTGAGTGAAATCTTCCGTCAGCAGACAGCCAAGACTCACGGCACACTCGTGTCGGTGAGCATAGTGCGTGTCTCGCCGGATCTCAGTGTCGCCAAAGCCTATCTGTCGATTTTTCCATCGGAAAAATCGCAGGAGCTGCTTGAAAGCATACGCGAAAGCGCCAAGACAATCCGTTATGAACTCGCGCAGCGTGTTCGCTTCCAGTTGCGAAAATGTCCGGAACTTTCGTTCTATCTTGACGATTCTCTGGATTATATCGACAACATCGACAAACTTCTGACCAAGTAGACAAACTTCTTACCCAACCCGGATGCCCGCTCTCAGGATTGCCATACGCTATCTTCTGGCCCGCAAAAGCCACACTGCCGTCAACGTCATCTCCTATATCTCGATGGCGGGGATTGCTGTGGCTGCAATGGCGATGATATGCGTGCTCTCCGTATTCAACGGGTTTTCCGATCTTGCATCCGAAAGGCTTTCACTCGTGGATCCTGACATAAGGATCTCGCGGGCTGACGGACGCATGATCTCTGATGCCGATTCGCTTGCCGGAGCTGTCAGACAGACTGCCGGAGTTACCGCAGTGATGCCTGTGCTCCGAGCCCAGGCTCTGGCTGTCTATGGTGATGTGCAGACACCGGTCAATATAGTCGGAGTGCCCGGAGACTATTGCGCAGTGTCAGAGATCGGTTCGCTTGTGATAGACGGCGAGATGGATATGTCAGATGACAGGCTTTTGCCTTGTGCGCTTCTCAGCGTAGGCACAGCCATGCAGCTCGGAGCACGGCCATCGACCGAACATCTGATGTGTCTGACCGTTCCACGGCGCATAGGGCGCATCAATCCGGCCTTTCCGATGGCGGCGTTCTGCACAGACACTCTTCTGGTCAGTGGAGTGTATCAGACAAATCAGGCCGAGCTTGACAATGACATGCTTTTCGTGCCTCTTGCGTCAGCCCGCAGGCTTTTGGACTATTCGGCAGAGGCTTCCTCGCTTGATGTTGGGATTGATCCATCGGCCGATGCCGCGGATGTGGCTGGCAGAGTCGCAGCCGCCCTGGGCCCTGACTACGTTGTGGCTGACCGTCTGCGTCAGCAGTCACATTCGTTCCGTATGATCTCGATTGAAAAGTGGATCACCTTCCTCATGCTTGTGTTTGTGCTTCTGATGGCGTCATTCAATATACTGTCATCACTCTCCATGCTCATCATAGAGAAAGAGGAGAGTCTGCGGATTCTCAGTTCGCTCGGTGCTCCGCTGTCGATGCTGCGCCGGATTTTTCTCTGTCAGGGTGTACTCGTGGCAGTGGCCGGCGGCGCGATAGGCATTCTGACAGGCATGATTCTCTGCCTGCTGCAGCAGCACTTCGGGCTGATAACGCTTGGCGGAGACCATTCACAGATGTCAATAGTAACATATCCCTGCAATCTACGTCTCGGAGATGTGCTTGTCACCTCGGCTGTCGTGCTGGTCATGGGACTTCTTTCTGGTTTTATATCGTCACGCGGAGTCAGGTCCGGCACTCTTCAAATGGCTTAGCGAAAAAAATATATATTATACATTTAAATAAAATAGAATCCCATTCTTCATCACTATGGCAACTCAGAACTCACATCGGTATTGTGTAATAATGTGTGGCGGCGTCGGAAGCCGATTCTGGCCTTATTCCCGTGAGAACTGCCCCAAACAGTTTATAGATTTTCTCGGCACCGGACGTTCGCTCCTTCAGATGTCATATGACCGCATTCTGCCTATCGTCCCGAAAGAAAACATTCTCGTTGTAACAAATGAAAAATATGCGCCGCTGATCCGCGAGCAGCTTCCGGATCTGCTGCCTGAAAATATATTGCTGGAACCTGCGCGCCGCAACACTGCTCCGTGCATCGCCTGGGCTGCTTTCCATATCGCGGCCATTGACCCGGCAGCCTCTATGATCGTGACTCCGAGTGACCATCTGATCACCCGTGAAAATATCTTCGAAGACTGCGTCAGACGCGGATTCGAGTTTGTAGAGAAAAATGACGCTCTTCTGACTCTCGGCATCACACCGGTCCGCCCTGAGACCGGCTACGGTTACATCCAGGTAGGTCAGGAGGCTGAACCAGGCATTCTGAAAGTGAAGACTTTCACAGAGAAACCCAATCTCGAACTGGCTAAAGTCTTCCTTGAGACAGGTGAATTTTTCTGGAATTCCGGCATCTTCCTTTGGCGCGCGTCAACCATAATAGACGCCCTGCGCAAGCATGATTCTGATCTGACAGTCCGTTTCGACCGCGGAGCCTCAGACTTCGGCACCCCCCGTGAGGAAGCCTTCATACGAGAGAATTTCGCATCATTCCCTGCCAACTCGATTGACTATGCGGTTATGGAGAAGGCTGACAATGTATATGTGGAATGTGTCAACTTCGGATGGAACGATCTCGGCACATGGAGCGCCCTTCATGACAACTCGCCCAAGAACGAGCAGAACAACGTGGCTCAGAACTGCAAAGTGCTCGCCTATGACAGCACCGGCAATATTTTCGCAGTCCGTGATTCTGAAAAACTTGTAGTGGCCCACGGTCTTAAAGACTATATCGTGGCCGATGCCGGAGATGTGCTCCTGATCTGCCCGAAGTCAGAAGAACAGCGCATCAAACAGATGGTCAACGATGTGAAAATTGCCTATCTCGACAAATATCTCTGATAGCGGTCTTCATCCAGCCGATCATTTTATCCACAACAAACACTTGCTTAAACTCTCCAGTCTGAACCATGCAGGAATATAATCTCACTCCCGAAGAAGAAGAGCGCTACGTCGAAGCGCAGTTCCGAGATCTTCTTGACGGTTATCTCGCAAGTAACCATCGCAAGAAAGTCGACATAATAGAGCGGGCCTTCCGTTTTGCCAAAGAGGCCCACAAAGGAGTGCGTCGTCGATCAGGCGAGCCTTATATTCTCCACCCGATAGCCGTGGCCAAGATAGCCTCTCAGGAAATCGGTCTGGGCTCTACCTCGATCTGCGCGGCATTGCTGCATGATGTGGTGGAAGACACTGAGTATCGGGTCGAGGATATCGAGCAGCATTTTGGACGTAAGATTGCCCGCATCGTAGAGGGGCTCACCAAGATCTCAGGCGGAATTTTCGGCGACAAAGCTTCGGCCCAGGCCGAAAATTTCCGCAAGCTTCTGCTCACAATGAGCGAGGACATCCGAGTGGTGCTCATAAAGATGGCTGACCGTCTGCACAACATGCGCACCCTCGGCTCAATGGCACCCAACAAGCAATATAAGATTGCCGGGGAGACCTTATATATATATGCGCCGCTTGCCCACCGTCTGGGCCTCTTCGCCATAAAGACCGAACTGGAGGATCTGAGTTTCAAATATGAGCATCCGGCGGAATACGATCGCATCTCCGGACTGATACGCCAGAGCGAGGCCGGACGAGAGATGGTCTATAACGATTTTGCCAGCCCGATTCTGAAACGTCTTGATGCTATGGGGCTCAGTTATGAGGCCAAGGCCCGTCTGAAATCAGTCTACTCGATCTGGCGCAAGATGGACACCAAGCATATTCCCTTCGAGGAAGTCTATGACCTTTACGCCATGCGTATTATATTCGATACGCCTGAGGGAGTGTCGGAGAAAGAGATGTGCTATCGCATCTATGTGGCACTGACAGACCTCTATCGGCCGCACCCGGAGCGCACCCGTGACTGGATCGCCAATCCCAAAGCCAACGGCTATCAGGCTCTTCACGTCACCCTAATGGGGCCTGACGGCAACTGGATCGAAGTGCAGATACGCAGCCGGCGCATGGACGAAATTGCCGAGAAGGGCTTTGCCGCTCACTGGAAATACAAGATCGGCGAGCATGAAGAGGAGAGCGAACTTAATGTCTGGCTCAAAACAATCAAAGACATTCTCGATGATCCGACACCGAGTGCAATAGACTTTCTTGACACTCTTAAACTCAATCTTTTCGCTACCGAGATAGTGGTCTTTACGCCCAAGGGCGAACTGCTGACTCTTCCGGCCGGAGCAACGGTGCTTGACGTCGCCTTCTCGCTTCACTCCGAGCTTGGAATGCACTGCATAGCAGGAAAAGTCAATCACAAACTTGTGCCTCTTTCCCAGAAACTCAACTCCGGCGACCAAGTCGAGGTGCTTACCTCGCAGTCACAGAAGCCCAAAGAGGAGTGGATGAACTTTCTGATGTCGGCGAAGGCCAAGACTCGTCTGCGCAAGGAGCTGAGGAAAGTCCAGCAGCCATATATAGAAAAAGGCAAGGAGATATTTGACGACTTCCTTGTCCAGAATGACATCATTCTGAACAACAGTGTCATGACCAAGATTCTTGGAACCTATCATGTGCAGTCGCGCGAGGAACTATTCCTAAAACTCGGAAACGGAGAGATTTCGATTGACGACTATCTGAACGTCAACACCTCGCGTGGTGCCAGATCGCTTGTGAGCCGTCTGTTCAGGCTCGGTTTCGGCGGTGACAAGAAAGCCGACCGCGCGCGCAAGCTGCTTGCGGCTGCAGATGTCCCAGAAAAAGAATCGGGAAAAGCCAAAATCAACACAAAGGAGACCTATGTGCTTAAATTCAATGAAAAAGAACGTAACTTCTCCTTTGCCGACTGCTGTCGCCCGATACCCGGTGATGAGGTGATGGGCTTTATCAACGATGACGGCGAAGTCGAGGTCCACGCACTGACCTGCCCGCGCGCCCAGGTGCTGAAAGCAAGTTTCGGGCCGCGTATCGTAGCCACCCGCTGGGACAAAGTGGCCGGACACTTCCTCGCAAACATAAGGATAGAAGGCATTGACCGCCACGGAATTCTGCAGGAACTGACCGGCATGATCTCTACCGCGCTCAATATCGACATCAGGCGTCTCAACATCGAAGCGGAAAAAGAAGTGTTCAACTGCGATCTCGGAGTTCTCGTCAGTGACACGCTGGCTGTCGAGGAACTCTGCAAGAGAGTGTTGAAAATACAGGGAGTCCGCAAAGCCGACCGCGTCCGGTGAGAAATCACCATCCTGACAGTGAAAAGAGTTTGTAAAAAGAGCTGAAATTTGCAATAAATCTTCAGCTCCCACTGATAATGTGCTAAAAAAATCGTAACTTTGCAGACGGGTTACAGTGCACCCCGAAGTAACTACATAATTCATCCACCCCATGCGACAGTTTAAGCGCGCCGTCCTGATTCTTGAAGACGGCACAACCTTTGAGGGGAAATCCTTCGGCTATGAGGCTTCGACCTCCGGTGAAGTTGTGTTTAACACCGCTATGACCGGTTATCCGGAGAGTCTGACCGACCCCTCCTACGAAGGACAGATCCTCGTGACCACTTATCCGATTCTCGGTAACTACGGCGTTCCCCCGCGTCGGGAGAGAGACGACGTCAGTGAATATTACGAAAGTGATCATATCCATTGCCGCGCCATTGTGGCCCAGGATTATTCCTATGATCATTCCCACTGGCAGGCCGACCGTTCGTTGGCTCAATGGCTTAAGGAGGAAAAAATTCCCGGTATATACGGCATCGACACCCGTCAGCTGACCAAGCATCTCCGTGAACACGGCTCAATGCTCGGCAAGATTGTGATTGACGGATGTGACGATGTCGATTTTTATGACCCTAACCGTGAAAATCTTGTAGGCAAGGTCAGCTGCCGTGAGGTGGAATATCACGGCGCTGGTGAAAAGACCGTGGTTCTGGTTGACTGCGGTGTCAAGCACAACATCATCCGCTGTCTGACACGCCGAGGAGTGAAAGTGGTCAGAGTGCCCTGGAATTACGATTTTACAACCATTCCTTATGACGGCCTTTTCATCTCCAACGGTCCCGGCAATCCGGATATGGCAGAGGAAACCGTAGGCCTCATCCGCAAGGCTATGGAAATCGGCAAGCCGATCTGCGGCATCTGCATGGGTAACCAGTTGCTCTCAAAAGCCGCAGGCGCTAAAATATATAAACTGAAATACGGCCACCGCAGTCACAACCAGCCGGTGCGCCGCGTCAGCTCGAACCAATGTTTCATCACATCTCAGAACCACGGTTTCGCTGTCGACAACGAAACTCTGCCCGCCGACTGGGAACCGCTCTTCATCAACATGAACGACGGCACCAATGAAGGCATCCGCCACAAGACCAAGCCATTCTTCTCGGCTCAGTTCCACCCGGAAGCAAGTTCAGGACCGAAAGACACAGAGTTTCTGTTTGACGAATTCATCAACCTGCTCTAAGCATCCCCTCATTTATTTTTCATCATGCGTAACGAAAACATCAAGAAAGTATTGCTGCTTGGTAGCGGCGCGTTGAAAATCGGCGAGGCCGGCGAATTCGACTATTCGGGTTCACAGGCTCTCAAGGCCATGAAGGAAGAGGGGATCACCACTGTCCTCATCAATCCGAATATCGCCACCGTCCAGACTTCCGACGGCTTTGCCGACAAGATCTACTTCCTTCCGGTCACCCCTTATTTTGTAGAGAAGGTGATCCGTAAGGAAAAACCTGACGGCATTCTGCTCGCATTCGGCGGTCAGACCGCTCTCAACTGCGGTGTGGAGCTTTACCGCTCAGGCATTCTGGAAAAATATGGTGTGGAAGTGCTCGGCACCCCCGTGCAGGCCATCATGGATACGGAAGACCGCGAGCTATTCGTCAAGAAACTTGACGAGATTGAGGTCAAGACCATCAAGAGCGAGGCCGTCAACTCGATCCACGATGCCCGTGTGGCTGCTGAGGCCCTCGGCTATCCTGTGATTGTCCGTGCGGCCTATGCCCTCGGCGGCCTCGGCAGCGGTTTCTGTGACAATGAGGAAGAACTCGTGGCTCTCGTTGAGAAAGCCCTCGCATTCTCTCCGCAGGTCCTTGTGGAAAAGTCGCTCAAAGGCTGGAAGGAAGTGGAATATGAAGTGGTGCGCGACCGTTTTGACAACTGCATCACTGTCTGCAACATGGAAAACTTCGACCCGCTGGGCATCCACACCGGAGAGTCGATCGTTGTGGCACCCTCGCAGACACTTTCAAACGAAGACTATCACTGGCTGCGAAAGCTTGCCATCAAGATCATACGCCATATAGGCATCGTCGGCGAATGTAACGTTCAGTATGCGTTTGACCCGACCTCAATGGACTACCGTGTCATTGAAGTCAACGCGCGTCTGAGCCGTTCGTCGGCTCTCGCATCGAAAGCCACCGGCTATCCGCTGGCATTTGTCGCCGCAAAACTCGGTCTCGGTTACGGACTCTTTGACCTTAAGAACTCTGTCACCAAGGAGACCTCCGCATTTTTCGAACCGGCTCTTGACTATATTGTCTGCAAGATCCCCCGCTGGGACCTCGGCAAGTTCCACGGTGTCCGCCGCGAGATCGGCTCTTCGATGAAGTCAGTAGGCGAGGTTATGGCCATCGGCCGCACCTTCGAGGAAGTCATTCAGAAAGGCCTTCGAATGATCGGGCAGGGTATGCACGGTTTTGTCGGCAACAACCAGCGTGATCTTCCGGAACTCGAACATGCCCTCAAGGAACCGACTGACAAGCGCATCTTCGCCATAGCCCAGGCTCTGTTTAAAGGCTACACCGTGGACCGCATTCACGAACTGACCAAAATCGACAAGTGGTTCCTTTATAAACTTCAGAACATCATCAACACTGCAAGCGAGCTGCGTGAGTTCAATGACCTTGAAGCAATACCTGAAGCACTGCTGCGTCAGGCCAAGGAACAGGGCTTCAGTGACTTCCAGATCGCACGTGAGATCTATCAGGAAAACCTCACAGAGCCTGAGAAAGCGCTCCTTCAGGTGCGCGACCGCCGTAAGCAACTCGGAATTCTCCCGGTTGTCAAGCAGATCGACACCCTTGCCGCTGAATATCCCGCTCAGACCAACTATCTCTATCTGACCTATAACGGCCGTGAAAACGACGTCCAGTATCTCCACGACCACCGCTCGATAGTAGTGCTCGGTTCCGGAGCCTACCGCATCGGTTCGTCAGTGGAATTTGACTGGTGCTCTGTCAACGCCCTTCTGACTGTCAAGAAAGAAGGCTGGCGCTCGGTGATGATCAACTACAATCCTGAGACAGTCTCCACTGACTATGACATCTGCGACCGTCTCTATTTCGACGAACTGACTTTCGAGCGTGTGATGGACATTCTGGATCTTGAACAGCCCCACGGCACAATTCTTTCCGTAGGCGGCCAGATCCCCAACAACCTCGCAACTCGTCTTGACGCACAGAACATCAACATACTCGGCACCACAGCCCGCAGCATCGACAATGCCGAAGACCGCAACAAGTTCTCGGCCATGCTTGACCGCCTCGGAATCGACCAGCCGCGCTGGCGCGAGCTTACAAGCATGGATGACATCAACGAATTCATTGATGAAGTAGGCTTCCCGGTGCTCGTCCGTCCGAGCTACGTGCTTTCAGGTGCGGCGATGAACGTCTGTCACAATCAGGAACAGCTCACACGCTTCCTGCGCCTGGCAGCCAACGTCTCAAAGCAGCATCCCGTTGTGGTCTCGCAGTTCATCTCATCAGCCAAAGAGATCGAGATGGACGCCGTGGCCCAGAACGGCGAGATCGTGGCCTATGCGATCTCCGAACACATCGAATATGCCGGCGTGCATTCCGGCGACGCAACAATCCAGTTCCCGCCGCAGAAACTCTATGTAGAGACCATGCGCCGCATCCGCAAGATCTCGCGCCAGATAGCCAAAGCTCTTGAGATCTCAGGCCCGTTCAACATTCAGTTCCTTGCAAAGAACAATGATATTAAGGTAATCGAATGTAACCTCCGTGCTTCGCGAAGCTTCCCGTTCGTTTCAAAGGTTCTGAAGATCAACTTCATTGACCTTGCCACCCGCGTGATGCTCGGCCTGCCCGTGGAGAAACCCTCTAAAAACGCATTTGATCTTGACTATGTGGGCATCAAGGCCTCACAGTTCAGCTTCTCGCGTCTGCAGGGAGCCGACCCTGTGCTTGGCGTCGACATGGCCTCTACCGGCGAGGTAGGCTGTATCGGCACCGACTCTGCTGAAGCCCTGATCAAGGCTATGGTCTCAGTGGGCAACCGTATTCCAGCCAAGGCCGTCCTCATGTCTACCGGCACAGCCAAGCAGAAGGCCGATCTTCTCGACGCAGCCCATGAGCTTGCCAACCGCGGCTATACAATTTATGCCACCGGAGGCACCCATGCCTATCTTAATGACAACGGCATACCCGCTATCCGTGTCTACTGGCCGTCACAGCCCGACATGCAGCCCCAGGCCATCGAACTGCTCCATGACCACAAGGTTGACATGGTGGTGAATATTCCGAAGAATTTCTCGACCACAGAGCTTACCAACGGCTACAAGATCCGCCGTGCGGCCATTGACCTTAACATTCCGCTGATGACCAACGCCCGTCTTGCCTCGGCTTATATCGATGCGTTCACCACCCATCCGCTCGACGAAATCGAGATCAAGAGCTGGGACGAATACTGATCAGATGCGCGTTTTAATGAATAAATAGTAAGATAATAAAGTAAAATTTAATCATTGACTTATTGCAAAGCGCATTGATATTTTGTAAATTTGCTGCGCATTTTTGCAGGAGACTATCATCAGTTCGCATCCAAAGGCATAAGGTAAAAAACTCAACTATAATTATTATATAGACTATGAAAATTGAAAAAATTATCGGTCGTGAAGTCCTTGACTCACGTGGCAATCCTACCGTTGAAGTAGACGTAATCCTCGAATCAGGCGCACGTGGCCGCGCTTCTGTTCCCTCCGGTGCATCTACCGGCGTAAACGAAGCTCTTGAGCTCCGTGACGGTGACAAGAACCGCTACCTCGGCAAAGGCGTTCAGAAGGCTGTGGCCAACGTGAACGGTCCTATCGCTGACGCACTCCGCGGCATGAGCGCTCTTGACCAGATCAAGATCGACGAGGCTATGATCGCTCTCGACGGCACTGACACCAAGTCAAACCTCGGCGCAAACGCTATCCTCGGCGTGTCTCTCGCAGTTGCTAAGGCTGCTGCCGATTATCTCGACCTTCCCCTCTACAAATATATCGGTGGCTGCAACAGCTACGTGCTCCCCGTTCCCATGATGAACATCATCAACGGTGGCGCTCACTCTGACGCTCCCATCTGCTTCCAGGAATTCATGATCCGCCCCATCGGCGCATGCTGCTTCAAGGAAGGTATCCGCATGGGCACTGAAGTGTTCCATAGCCTCAAGAAAGTTCTCCATGACCGCGGTCTCTCTACCGCAGTAGGTGACGAAGGTGGTTTCGCTCCCGCACTCGACGGAACTGAAGACGCTCTCAACGTTATCATCAAGGCTATCGAAACTGCCGGCTATGTTCCCGGCAAGGACGTGACCATCGGTCTCGACGTTGCTTCTTCTGAATTCTACAAGGACGGCGTTTACGACTACACCTGGAAGCAGGGTGCCGACGCTCCCAAATATACTTCAGCACAGCAGGCTGAATACCTCAAGGGCCTCGTTGAGAAATATCCTATCGACTCAATCGAAGACGGTATGGCAGAAGGTGACTGGGAAGGCTGGAAGATCCTCACCGATCTTATCGGCGACCGTTGCCAGCTCGTAGGCGACGACCTCTTCGTTACCAACGTCAAGTATCTCGAAAAGGGTATCGAACTCGGCTGCGCTAACTCTATCCTCGTGAAGGTTAACCAGATCGGTTCACTCACCGAAACCCTCCGCGCCGTAGAACTCGCACAGCGCAACGGCTACACCGCAGTTATCTCTCACCGTTCAGGTGAAACTGAAGATGCCACTATCGCTGATATCGCAGTTGCTACCAACGCCGGACAGATCAAGACCGGTTCTGCAAGCCGTTCTGACCGTATGGCCAAGTACAACCAGCTCCTCCGTATTCAGGAAGAACTCGGCGACGCTGCTCAGTATGGCTACGGCAAGCGCACCAAAATGCCCCAGGCTTAATGGTGTAGCTTGACAGCATACAAATAAAATCAATGCCGGTCTGATTCAGTTCAGACCGGCATTTTTTTGATTTTATGCTGTCAAAATTTGTTTATTCTGAAATATCTACATCGGTCTTCTTCAGGGCATCGCATATTTGAACCACAGTATAGAATTCTTCTTCGTCCATTTGTAAGAAATCCTGAATAATTTCAGACTCGGTGTAATCCGCCTGCTCTTGCTTTCTACAGAGCAAACGGATTCAAAATCAAGAGCAGGGATGATACCGATGAGGCCGGAAGACCCTACCCGATACTTCATCTGTCGTTATAGCCTCACTGTCCGGCATCTGCCAGGAGCTCCAACAGCTGTTCGCCGGCTTTTTTGGTGTCGACCTTGGTGATGATGTGGGTGATGCGGTGGTCTGTGTCGGTCACGAAAGTTGTTCGGACGGTGCCCATATACTCGCGTCCGGCCATTTTCTTTTTCTGCCATACGCCGAATGACTGGTTTACCTCAGTGGTCGGATCAGAAAGCAGTATGAATGGCAGTGAATACTTGTCGGCAAACTTGGCGTGGCTTGCTACGGAATCCTTGCTGATGCCGATGGAGGTGTAGCCTTTGGCCTCCAGTTCGCTGTTGAAATCTCTGAGCGAACATGCCTCAGCCGTGCAGCCGGGGGTATTGTCTTTCGGGTAAAAATAAATGATCAGAGCTTTTCCTTCGAAATCCGAGCTTCTGACTTCATTGCCGGCCTGGTCCAGACCGAGTACTTCGGGAATTTTATCGCCTGTTTCCATATGGATGTTGTTTTCTTGTATGTGTGTGGATTATCATTAGAGGTTGTTTTTAAACAGCCTCTTGGTGTCAGTTCTGACAAATTTAGTGCAAATTCGTGAAATAGCATCGGATAATATTGTTGAAATTGTGTAAATTTGTGAAATGAATCCTTTTGCCTTATGAGGATCAGCCCGGATTCCGGTTCTGTCCCTATCTTTCGGATAATCCGTATATAAGATGGAATGGCTGTTTCCGCCGGCAGTGGCGAGAGGGAAAGCGCCCGGTTATTGCGAAAATTGCCAGTTTCTTGATTCCTGAAAACTTTTATATCCAAAGAGGACTGTGTGTCATGTCACATATAACAATAGTCATTCCGATCTATAACCGCGCCCATACCATAAAGCGGACCTTGCACTCGATTGATGCCCAGAATGTGAAGCCAGAAAGAGTCATTGTGGTTGACAATGGCTCGACTGACGATTCTCTTGAGATTGTCTGTGAATGGAGTCGCCGGGAGCATGGCTTTGAGTGTGTGATATGCGAGGAGTCCCGGCGTGGAGCCTGCGCGGCGCGTAACCGCGGGCTGGAGGACGTAGAGACGGAATTCGTGATGTTTTTCGACTCTGATGATGAAATGTCACCATCACATGTGGCTGATTTTAGCAAAGCGATCTCCCGGCATCCAGACATTGATATCTTCGGGCGTACAGCTTCGCTTGTCAATATCGCCGGACAGAGGCATGAGGCTTATTTTACATCCCGCAGCCCTGTTTTCAATCATCTTTTCAGAGGCTGTATGTCGACACAGCGCGTTGTGGTCCGCACATCGCTTGTCCGACGTGTGGGCGGGTGGAATGAAGATCTTTTCGTGTGGAATGATTTTGAACTAGGCGCGCGCCTGCTGCTTGCCTCAGATCGTATCTTTCATTTGCCGGGAAAACCCTCGGTAATAGTCCATCAGCAAGCCGATTCGATCACCGGAGTTTCTTTCAGCTCAAAAGCCGGGCAATGGGAAAAAACGCTTGACTGCATGGAACGGTATTTCATTACTTCCGGCCGGTCTGATCTGATTAGATGGCTCGACTGCAGGCGTATGATCCTTGCGGCGCAATATTTCTGTGAAGGCAGGCCTGACCTGGCTGAGATGCTAAAGGCGCAGGTGCTTGACGGAAACCCGTCAGCATGGCGGCTGAGATTGATCTATTGGCACAACCGCCTTTTCCATAGGCTGACATGGTTGTTTGCCAGGGTGCTTTTTGCCTTATAGTTTTTTCTTTCGGTTCGCTCTTTACCGCAGCATTTCGCTGACACGGCTGAGGGCCGCAAGGAAGCGGTCACACTCCTCTATTGTATTGTAGACGGCAAACGATGCACGTACGGTGCCTTCGATGCCGAGAGCCGTCATCAGCGGCTGGGCGCAGTGATGGCCGGTGCGCACTGCTATGCCGAGTTTGTCAAGAAGCATCCCCATGTCGTAGTGGTGCTCGTTGCCTACGAGAAAAGAAATGATAGCACACTTGCCGGGGGCGGTGCCGAAGATCCGTATGCCGGGGATCTCTTCCGTCATGCGGCGGGTGGTATATTCGAGCAGTTCGTGCTCATGCGCGGCAATAGCTTCGATACCTATGCTTTCCATGTAGTCGATAGCCTTGTGAAGCGCGGCAATGCCGATGAAGTCAGGAGTCCCGGCTTCAAACTTGTAGGGCAGTTCTGCAAAAGTGGTCTTTTCGAAACTTACGCTCTCGATCATCTCGCCGCCGCCCTGATAGGGGGGCATTTTTTCAAGCAGCTCGCGTCTGCCGAAAAGCACTCCGACTCCGGCCGGGCCATACATCTTGTGGGCCGAGAATGCGTAGAAGTCGGCATCAAGATCCTGAACGTCAATTTTCATGTGGGGTGCCGCCTGAGCGCCGTCAATCAGCACCGGAACTCCGTGGCTGTGGGCCTCGGCCACAATCTCTTTTATCGGGTTGACAGTGCCGAGCACGTTTGACGCATGGCAGACACTGACGAAACGGGTGCGCTCGTTGAAGAGCGACCTATAGATATCCATGTCAAGCGATCCGTCAGCCTTGGCGGGGATGACACGGATTTTCAGATCTGTTCTTCTCTGTAGCAACTGCCAGGGCACAATGTTGGAGTGGTGTTCCATCACGGAGAGTATTATCTCATCGCCGTCTTTGAAAAAGGCGCCTCCGTAAGAAGCCGCCACGAGATTGATGGCCTCAGTGGTTCCGCGTGTGAATATGATCTCTTCGGCAGAAGGTGCGTTGATAAACTCCATGACTTTGCGGCGGGCTGCCTCCTGAAGCTCGGTGGCTTCCATCGAGAGAGTGTGCACTCCGCGGTGAACGTTTGCTTTGGTCTGCGTATAGCCTGACAGAACAGACTTCACCACTTCGTCAGGAGTCTGTGAAGTGGCGGTATTGTCTAAATAGACAAGCGGACGGCCGTAGATCTTGCGATCGAGAATCGGATAGTCGGCACGTATCTTTTCAATGTCAAGCATAGCGGTTGCGGTTATGGTTGGAGGGTGGGGTGTATTTCGGAAGAGGAGATTGAGCCGGAGCTGTCAGCGGCTGCTGATCAGCATTCTTTCGATCGGCAGCCGGCGCAGTCGCCGAGTGTCCCGGAAAAGCGGCGGTCTACAAGATGGAGCAGACGTTCGCGCAGTCCGCTGATATGGACTGTGTCGATGACATCGACCATGAATGCCTGCATGAGCATGGTCCGGGCTTCGCTTTCGGGAATGCCGCGTGAGCGCATGTAGAAAAGCGCATCAGTGTCGAGCTGGCCTGTAGTAGCGCCGTGAGAGCACTTCACATCATCATTGTAAATCTCAAGCTGCGGTTTGCAGTGCATTTTGGCTGTGGTCGATGCCAGAATGTTGCGGTTGCTCTGATAAGCTTCGGTGAATCGGGCTCCTGGGGCAACGAAGATGCTGCCTTCGAATGCGCCTTTTGATTCTTCGTCGAGGACATATTTGAACAGCTGGTTACTGTGGCAGCGCGGGGCCATATGGCGGATGTCAGAATCGTTGTCGACGTGCATCTTTCCTGAGCCGATAACCATGCCGGCGAGCATAGTCTCGCAATGTTCGCCGAGCAGCGAGACCGAAAAGTCGTTTCTGGTTGTACCGCAGGTGAGGGTAGTGGAGTTGAACGAGAAATGCGATCCGCTTTCCTGACGGACGAAGAGGCGGGAGTAACGAGATGTCTTTTCTGACGATTCCTCGATGGAGCACACTTCAAGACGCGAACCTTCGCCGAGAATCACTTCCGAAACCTGGGCTGCAAGATATGATTTGTCGCGGTTTTGGGTGTGATCGCAGACAAGCAGTTGCAGTTCGGCACCTTCTTCCAATACTATGAGTATGCGGCGGAATGCGGCGAGGGGAACCGGAGAAGAGAACACGTTGACCAGCTGCAGAGGCCGTTCGACGCGCACCCCTTTGGGCACGTAGATCATCACTCCGTCCTGGGCGAGGAGGGTGTTGAGCGCAACAGACGGATTCTCTGCCGGAGCCACAGTGTTGTAATATTTCTCTATCAGTGATGGTTTTTCCTCAGCGATGCGTTTGAGAGATCCGAAGATTACTCCCTCCGGCAGCTTTGATTCGAGCTTCGATGTTGGATGAAACGAATCGTTTATGACGAAAGCAAGCAGAGTAGAGAGCGAGGGGACATCGCAGCGAAAACTGGCCGCCACATCGACCGGAATGTTGACACGCGAGATGTTCACGCCATAGTCGGGGGCAAACATCTCTTCTATTGAAGTCTTTTCAAACCCCTCGGTATTCTTGTCGGGGAGGCGTGATGATCTGACTATGTCGAGAGCCTCGCTGCGCGGAGCGTTAAGCGCCGGCGCCGAGTTGCCGCAGATCAGATCTCTGTTTTCTTCAAACAGACTGATGTATTGGGTGAGGGAATTGCTCATATGTCGTTCTCCTCTTTAATCCAGTCGTAGCCCTTTTCTTCAAGTTCGAGAGCCAGTTCAGGACCGCCGGTCTTGACGATGCGCCCTTTATAAAGAATGTGTACGAAATCAGGCTTGATATAGTCGAGCAGACGCTGGTAGTGGGTGATTACGATGGTCGCGTTCTTGTCGGTCTTGAGCTTGTTAACGCCTCCGGCCACTATGCGCAGGGCGTCGATGTCAAGGCCTGAGTCTGTTTCGTCAAGGATTGCCAGACGCGGTTCGAGCACGGCCATCTGGAAGATCTCGTTGCGCTTTTTCTCGCCGCCTGAGAAGCCTTCGTTGACAGAGCGTGAAGCCAGTTTGTTGTCAAGCTCAACTATGGCGCGTTTCTGGCGCATCATCTTCAGGAAGTCACTGGCCGAGAGGGGAGCGTCATTGAGATATTTGCGTTTGGCATTGACTGCCGCGCGCATGAAGTTGACCATTGAGACTCCGGGGATTTCTACCGGATACTGGAAAGACAGAAACAAGCCTTCATGGCTGCGGTCTTCGGGCGAAAGCTCCAGCAGATTGACTCCATGCAGATAAGCCTCGCCTTCGGTGACAGTATAGGCAGGGTTACCTGCCAGCACACCTGACATGGTGCTTTTGCCGGAACCGTTAGGCCCCATTATGGCATGTACTTCACCTTCGTTTACCGTAAGGTTAAGACCACGTAATATCTCTTTGTCCTCCACCTTGGCGTGGAGATTGCGGACTTCAAGTAGTTTTTTGCTCATCTCAGTAAAAATTGTCAGATGGTTTTCTTGACGGAAATCCGGACTGTCTTTTCAGACAGCAAAAGCCGTCACAATCAGACTGCGAAATTACCAAATTTCTCTCATCTACCCAAACATTTTGAGCGTGACTTTGGTTTGATGCTCTCACTTGTTGCATTGCAGGCTGTTCTAATCGTGACAGATGGTGACGAGATATTATTGCGAGTATGTGAAAATCCGAATTAAATTTATAAAATAAAGGTTAAATCCAATGATGTAACAAAATTGTGTTGTGATTGTAACAGGATTGTAATATGACTATCTTAACTTTGTATCGTGAAACAAACAGAGCTTCATTCTCTCACTAAAGCTTGAAGCCTCAAAGATATAAAATCAATACCGAAGCACGAAAATTTACGGTTGCAAAATAGTTTTTTAGTAGACAAAACCAAGAATTTATCACATTTTTTACAGAGAGGCTGTCGAGAACGACAGCCTCTTCTGCTTATAGATGATAACACTGGATTCTCAGTAGAGAAAGGATTTCGAGATCGCTCAGGCTGGAGCCAGACAGCGAAGCCTCGGAGGGGTTATGGTTTTGAAAGGGAGTTGAAGTGTGCCCAAGCTGAAATTTTGGGTCATATGTTAAATTGAACAGAACGAAGTGATTAATTCGTTGTACTCATCCATAATGCTTAATGCAATTGAAGCAGAATGGCGGAGATATTAGGGGCTCTGTTTACGAAAGCTGGGTGGTGGTGTAATGCCATAACTGTCTAATACTCAGATTTCAATCCTCAATTTGCATACTGTGAGTTTCTTTTAAGAAAATCTATTGCCATTAACTTATCTTTGAAAACACAGTTGATTTGTGAACCATCGTTGAAGAATATGCCAACAACGTAACGGTCTATCGTAGCATCTTTCGGAATATTCGAGTATTCTGTAATGTAACTAATTGCAGAATTTAAAGAATTGAAACGCATCTCCTTTCCATGAAGTGGCAGAACGAAGATGTAATCGATTTGCTTCTTGATAGACAACTCTAATGCACCAACAAAAGAACAGATTTCTTTCTTATTAGAATCGATCAATTTTTGCGCGATTTTATCTAAAACTGTACAGTTTTTGAAGCGGTCTACGATGACAGAGAGCTCTTGTTCTGATGTATTTTCGTCAAAGTAAATATCCACACCGTACTTCTGAAAAACATTTACAATCTTTTCAAAAGGGATGTACAAAATATTAAATCCTTGATTCTCTAATTGTTTCAATGAAGGATCTGTAAAAACACCGCTCAATATCACGCCCTTAAAAGGAGCATATTCTTTATACTTCTCAGCGATAGGCATGATAGCACCTGATATTTCTTGCGCCTTATTCTTTGAATGTTTGGTATATCGCCTCCATGCAAGTTCTATAAAAGCAATAGGTACACCTATTTTATCAGGTGTTCCATCTCTCTCGATAACGTAATCCAAGTCGTGCTTACTGCCATTAATATCTGTCCAAGATATTTTCTTTGTACTTCTTGCAGGACGTGATCCGATGGTGTCAAAGTAAACATTGTATTTATTACAAAGTTCCCTTATCGGAGCTTTCATGACATCTTCAAAAAAGTTTCCAATTAATTCTCCAAGAATATGAGAAGGTGATTTAGCCATAATATTATTTGTTAATCCAAAGTCTTCCTTCTTTCAGAGGAACTCTATGTTTTCTATTTTTCCATTTTATATTTCTATCTCTGAGCTTTTCGAAAGAAAAACTTTTGAATCCAGAATTGAGAGCTAATTTGCCCAACCATTCATCAACAGGTATATATATGCCATAAGGTGCAGAATCTCCAACAACGAAGCACATTTTGCATTTTTCAGAAGTTTTCTTGCTAAGTGTATTAAAAACTTGTGCCAAGTCGTAGAAATACGCAACTATCATTAGATGATAATTCTTTTTCCCTCCATGATTTTTTCGTTCGTTATCCAATAGGTCGAATTTAATCCTGAGTTCCTCCTTAATAGGCTCCAGTAAAGAAGATTCCATCATGTCAAAAACATCATTTTTAAGACGCGAAACGTGCTGGGTACACGCTCTTACCAAATGGCGACTTACGTCCTTGAGTCCTTTGTAGTTTTCAATATCACCCCAAAATGACATTTCCAATCTCATGGCATCTGCGTAATCATAATTGTTGGCATATGGGGGAGACGTAATAACTAAATCACCCCAATTATCAGGTATATCTACTTCGCCACGAGCATCTTGTTGGAGAATTAAAGCTTTATGGTTTGATGACCGCAAACTACATTTACGAATGTCGCTACAGATTTCTATAATTTTTTTTTCAAATGCAGCAAAGGGATCTAAAACATTTGCTTTAGATTTGTTTGGTTGAATATATTGCCACTGAGCAGTGCCAACAGGCGAAGTGCTACGCAGAATAGAGGTGATAACAAACCAAAAGAAGTTTTTGATATCTCCTTCTTCGATCTCTAAGCAAGCATTTTTTAGTGCATCAAGTCTAAGAAGAGTTTCATCAGGGAAACATTTCCGAATAATTAGAGGATAATTCTCAACGGAGGTATCAATCTCTTTAGCTCGTTGAATCAGTTGTCTGCTTGCTTGCTGAATTTTAGTTATACTTATATGGTTCCAAAGAAGTTTGGCAGACGCAATCTTAAACACATAAGGATTTGATTCTAACCCAAAAGCTTCCACTTCATGCATTGTACTTTCTAAGGCAACCGTCCCAGAGCCGACAAAAGGGTCGATAATACGCGTCCTACCATTTAGAATCTCTTCTTCGATGATTTTAGCGACCCAAGTAGCTGAAAAGCCTGCGGTGTATCTATACCACCGATGAATAGGTAATTTCATATTGTCCTCAAAGGTAGAAGACTTTTTATCTTGCAACTCGGAATCGAGTTCGGGGAATAAGCTTAATTCAATCATATTAAGTATATAAACAAAGGAGCCGGGCAATGGAAATTGTCCGAATCAATCAGTTGATTATACGTGTACGAAATATATTTCATACCAAAAGCAAGTCCTCCTATGTAGTATCTGACGGCTGACCAAAGCCTTGTAACGACTACATAGGAGAACTTAAAAGTTCTCGGCTCTCGCCATATGTCTTTGTTTCTTTAGGTCATTGTCAGATTTTGAACCTATTATAGATACAAATGTAGATAAAAATCCTGAGATTTTTATACTACCGAATAAAAATCAAGGCTTATATCTTGATTACTGTTGGCTAACAATCTATAATATGCGCTATTAGCTATGTTTTGCTAAATGTGTTTTATGTGAATCTTGACTTCATACTGAGAGAAGCGAAGTCTCCACGTATGCGGAAGCCTCGCCTTATTGGGCTGAATGATTGTTGAGGTTGATTCCATGAAGGATGCCGGAGGTAGCGGATTGCCCTCTATGTGGTGCAAAGGGGATGGTGTATGTAGGCTTCTTGAGGATTTGCTTTCGGGAGAGGCTGCTATTTTCCAAGGGTGAGTCTTAGACCGAGATTCAGATTGAAATTCAAAGGACGGTCTTTGTAGATCGAAGAGATGTCGGAGCCGTTGTCGGGATAATAGCTTATGCCGGGCTCTATGAAGATGCCGAGATCAGGAGTTATTGACAGCTGTGCTCCGGCTGCCGCGTTGAGTGACCATTGCAGCCTTTTTTCGTGGATATCGGTGTTTTCTTCAGCTCCAGCCTGGTCGTTGATAAATTTATGGCCGGAGAGTTTGCCGACAACGCATTTTTCGGCAAGTATGCCAGCCGAGGCGTAGAATTCAAGCCGATTCACTGATGCGAGGCGGCATTTCAGATTCAACGGAATGCCAATGTAGTGAAGAGTCTGTTCGCCGGAGAAACTGATGTTTGCCTCTGTAGCGTCCACATCAGAGCGGAGCCTTGAGTATGTCAGGCCGCTTTCCAGACTCAGGCGTGGAGAAATAGGGTAGGCTACGGTCAGCCCGACACGGATCGGCTGGTGGTGCTGCATTTTGGAATTGCGTGTATTCGAACTGCCGGATTCGGGTGCTTGTGATTGCACTACGGGCCCGTCATCAGGATTCTTGGTAGGGTCTGACATAAGACCGCTAAGTGATTTATTGCCGCTGTTGTTTGACGGTCCTGACATTCCGTTACCGATCGAGCCTGAGGTGAATATGCCTACGGAGACCCTTTCCCGAACATTATGGCTGTCTGAGGCAGAGACTGTTGATTCCGCATATTCCGTATTTATCCGGTTGCATGCATTGTCTGCTGACGGCGATGTCTCTGAATTCTCAGCGTTTTCATTGTCTTTCCCGGCCGGATTCTGATTGGCCGGTTCGTCATCAGTCAGCTGTGCGGCGGATGAAGACTGTGATGCTTGACAGACGGCTGCTGTCAGGGTATTGGCCCGGCTGATTCGGTTGCCGATGCTTTGGGGCAAGGTCTGTGCAAGATTCTGCTCTGAATTGACGGGACTGATGAGGGTGTTGTCGGAAACATCTTTTGCGAGTCGGGCCGCGGTCATGTCTACCTTGCTTTCAGGCTTAAAGAAATGCAGGCCTGAGAGCATTATGGCGGTGAGCAGAGTGGCGGCCACAAGCCATGACAGCACAGCGCCGCGTCGGTGACCGTTGCGGTTTATCGGGGTGATCTGCTGACGGTCGGCACGGTGCGTTTCGATCCGTTCCCAGAGTCCTGACGGCTCGTCCAGTTCGAAATCCGTCATCTTGTTGCGTATGTCGTCTAACCAGTTGTCGTTGTTCATGAAGACCGTCTGTTGATGTATTCTCTGATTTTTGATGCGAGCAGTGCTTTGGCTCTGTGGAGTTGCGAGGCCGAAGTGCTTTCCCTGATGCCAAGCATCGAAGCGATTTCCCGATGGCTTTTCCCCTCAATGGCATAGAGGTTGAACACTATCCGGTAGCCGTCGGGCAGCTGGCGTATGAAGTCATGGATTATTGCCGCAGGGATGTCGGCGGTTTCCGGCTGATCATCACCGATGTCGGTATTCTCCTCTGAAATGGGGCTGAAATCAAGGCGCCCGGACCGGCTGATGAATTTCAGCGCCTCATTGACAAGAATCTTTGTCACCCACGCTTTCAGCGAGCCTTCACCTTTGTAGACAAATCTGTCAATCGACCCGAATATTTTAAGAAAACTTTCCTGCAACACATCTTTCGCGTCCTCATCATTCCGGATATAGCGGGAGCATACGGCTGTGAGATGTCTGATATATCTTGAATACATCAGTCTCAAAGCCGCAGGCTCGTTGTTGCCGATGAGCTGCAACAGATCGTGTTCGTTGTCAGCTGTGTTCAAAACCGCTATATGAAAAAATGTGCGCTAATTGACTGCCGAATTAGCTCTGTGTAAAAATATAACGTGAGGAATGGGCAGATTCTTGCTTTCGGTTCTCTTATCTGAGAACAGAGGCGGAAACAAGGTCTGACAGATCGTCATCGAATATTTTCGGGCGTAGGGCGAGATCGAATTCGGCGGTCTTCATTCCTGAAAACGAATTCCAGCGGAGTTTGATCTTGACAGGCTTATCGCTTGTGGCCGACAGGCTGTTGAGGTTGAACGCGATAAGAGCATCGCCGAAATAGCCTTTGGTGTCGCCTTTGGCATCATGCCGGAGCTCGACTTCAAACGGATCGTCGGGATTTGAACCGGTGAGCAGGTTGAGATGGTGTGGAGTGTGTCCGGGGCCCCAGATTGTGCGGACACGCAGGGTCAGATAGCCGTCTTCAGCCACAGTCACCCAGTCCTTAACTATCTCGATAGGGTCATTCCCATAAGTCTCATCGTTCTTGTCGCCGAGGTCTATGGCGGGCAGCTTGGTACGGATGCTGTCGATGCGGTTGACTGTGACGCCGGTTCCGCCATGAAATGATTTGTCGGGGGTGTAGCAGACAAGTGCGCGGACTTCCTTATTGCCGAAAGGCGACTTATCCATGTTCGATGGAACGAGGGTGGTCTTGTCGTCAAGCACCATTGTAAATCCTCCGTTTACAGTCGGGCAGACTGTCACGAGGGCTTTGGGGCTCGACGGGCAGATAACGTAGCTGTTGTTGTCATCATCATCAAGACACGACTGCATCATAGGCGCTGAGGCCAGAAGCAGGGCGAGGGGCAGCAGATGTTTTGCTTTCTTCATAATTTATATTGATTGGTTTGTTGGTATTGTCTATATCTATAAATCCGCTTTCTGCTGAATCTTGCATACGCGGAATGATATTTTTCGAAAAAATCACTGAATCTTGTGTATCTTTGTGCTCAAATAGAACTTGCAATGGATATTAAGAGGGTGTTTCATAACAAGAGTTAAAATCTGAGTGGTGTATCTTTTAGATAAATTGTTGCAGGGGAGGAAGAAGCATAGCGAGCTATGCGACTGACGAGCTTCAACAATTTAGCAAAAGAGACACCAAGGCTCAGGGAACTTAAAATTTTTCACAAATGGAATATTCTATTTACAAAAAGACAATACAATCGCCTCCGAAAGCTTTGAGCGGCTATGGCTCTTCATTTCAGTCACATAGCTCGCTATGCTCCTTCAATTCAGAGCCATATCCATCTCAAATCTTTCGCTCAGATTTTAACTATTGTTATGAAACGCCCTCTAAAGACTCAGATACCGGAATTTCAGCCGCTACGAAGACTCCTGCCGGACGTTTCGCGCCATCGCCTACCGGACGCATGCACCTCGGCAACGTGTTCACGGCTCTGCTTTCATGGCTTTCAGTCAGGAAGGCCGGAGGGCGGTGGATTCTTCGGATCGAAGATCTTGACCCACAGCGCTCCAGAGAAGAATATGCGCGGCAGATTGAAGACGACCTCCTCTGGCTCGGCCTTGAATGGGACGAGGGAGGTCTGGCTGGCAGGGGCGATTCGGCTCCTTACAGGCAGAGCCTCCGCGGAGAAATCTATGAGACTTATCTCAGGCGGCTGGAGTCGACCGGCTATACCTATCCATGTGTCTGCACCCGTGCCGACATAATGGCCACCCAGGCTCCACACCAGTCTGACGGGCGTGTGATCTATGGAGGCAGATGCCGTCCGGCCACACTGCCATGTGTTTTGCCTGCTGAAAATGTCACGGCCCGTCATGCTGTCAGACTCTATGTGCCGGAAGATGAAATCTGTTTCTCCGATCGCGTCTATGGCCCGCAGAGAGTTTCTTTGGCTGCCGAATGCGGCGATTTTGTGTTGCGTCGGGCCGATGGGGCCTGGGCCTATCAGCTGGCGGTAGTGGTCGATGACGCGCTGATGGGTGTGACCGAGGTTGTGCGCGGGAATGACCTCTTGCTGTCCGCCGCCCAGCAGATTTATCTCTACAGACTGCTCGGATTGCAGTCGCCCTCCTATGCCCACCTTCCGTTGCTCTGCAATCAGGACGGACAGCGCTTGTCGAAGCGCGACAGCTCGCTGAGCATGGATCGGCTGCGCGAGGCTTATAGTCCGGAGCGACTTGTGGGGCACCTTGCGTGGCTTGCCGGATTGCTCCCGCAGCCCCAGGCCTGCCGTCCGGACGATCTTATTGAAGCCTTTGACTGGAATTGCATAAAGCCGCTTTCAGGAATCACAGTCTGACGCCTCAGGCTGTATATGACAAAGGAGGAGTTAAGACAACTGCCTTAACTCCTCCCCTCACGTTTCAACTATTTATTTATGAGAGCCTCAGAACCTGGTTTCACAACCCGATAAAGAGGACGAGGGATGTAAATTTAGATTTTCCTGCTTGTTGTTGCTTCTTTATCTTTACTTACACTATTAAAACAACTGAAACCATGCTTTGAAGTGGTCAGGTGCGCTAAAAGACTTTAAAAAACGTCAAGGGGAGGGCTTATTTCAGGTGATCTGTTAGAGGGTGTTGTCAGTTTGTACGGCAGTGGTCAGGAAATTCTCGACCAGTCGCGGACGCGGGTTGTAAGATTGGCCAGTTCTACAATAAGGGGGCGGTTTTCCGGGTGGCCGAGTTCGGGGTCTGCGTCAAGAATCTCGCAGGCCGTGTCGCGGGCAAGCTGCACGATTTGCCCGTCCGTAGCAAGATTGGCTATGTGAAGATCAATCGGCATTCCGCTCTGCATGGTACCTTCGATATCGCCGGGACCTCGCATCTGCATGTCGGCTTCGGCTATCGCAAAGCCGTCGGTGGTAGATGTCATGAGTTCAAGACGCTTGCGGGTGTCAGAGGCGATCTTGCGTTTCGACATCAGTATGCAGTAGCTCTGGCCTTCACCACGGCCCACTCGGCCGCGGAGCTGGTGAAGTTGCGAAAGGCCGAAGCGCTCGGCGTTCTCGATGAGCATCGTGGTGGCGTTGGGGACATTGACACCGACTTCGATCACGGTTGTAGCCACAAGTATATGGGCCTCTCCGGATGCGAAAAGCCCCATCTGATACTCTTTTTCCTGCGGTTTCATCTGTCCGTGCACGAAGGCAACCTTATAATCGCGGAAGGTGTCGCAGATCGACTCATAGCCCTCTTCAAGCGATTTCAGATCAAGTTTCTCGTTTTCTTTGATGAGTGGATAGACTATATAGATCTGCCGTCCGAGGCGCAGTTGCCGTCCGATGCCCTGATAGGTAGCAAAGCGGTTTTCTTCATAGCGTAGCAGAGTCTGTACAGGCTTTCGGCCTGGAGGCAGTTCGTCGATCACGGAGACATCGAGATCGCCGTAGACGGTCATGGCCAGGGTGCGGGGAATCGGGGTGGCCGTCATCACAAGCACATGGGGTGCGATGACATTTTTGGTCCACAGCCGTGCACGCTGAGCCACACCGAAGCGGTGTTGCTCGTCGATCACAATGAAACCGAGGTTTTTGAACCGCACATTGTCCTCGATCACGGCATGGGTGCCTATGAGTATGTGGAGAGAACCGTCGGTGAGCTGGGAGTGGATCTCCTCGCGCGCTTTCTTGCGGGTAGATCCGGTGAGCAGTTTCACGTTTATGCCCATAGGAGCTACCATTGAGCTGATGGTCTCGAAATGCTGTGTGGCCAGAATTTCGGTCGGTGCCATCAGGCAGGCCTGGGCATCGTTGTCAAGAGCTATGAGCATGCATAGCAGTGCCACAAGGGTTTTGCCGGAGCCAACGTCGCCCTGGAGCAGGCGGTTCATCTGGCGTCCGGTGGCCATGTCGGCGCGGATTTCTTTGATCACACGTTTCTGCGCGCCGGTAAGCGGGAAGGGCAGAAACTGGGAGTAGAAGGTGTTGAAAAAATGTCCGATGCGGGGAAACAGAAAGCCCTTGATGGCCCCGTTGCGGCGCCGGGCGTAGCGCTGAATGTCAAGCTGAAGATAGAAAAGCTCTTCGAATTTCAGACGGAAACGGGCTTGTTCGAGCTGCTGCGGTGTCTGGGGAGAATGGATGGCGGTGAGAGCTTCGTGTAGCCCCATGAGCCGGTGGCGGGTGATGATCTGCGGAGTGAGCGTCTCGGTGACAGTGCGTATTCCTGCCAGGATCTCTGTGGCGGCGTTGGCGAATGTGCGCGATGAGAAACCGCGGTTGCGCAGTTGCTCTGTCAGCGGATAGACACCTCGGAAGCCTCCTTGTGCCGAAGCGTTTTCAGGAGTGTCGACTTCAGGGTGAACCATGCTCCAGCGGCCATTGAAATTGGATGGCTTGCCGAAGAGAATATACTCGGTTGCGGTGTGATAGAGCTGTCTGAGCGATTTTATGCGCTGGAACCATACCACTTCCATCACTCCTGAACCGTCGGAAAAAAGGCCCACAAGGCGCATCTTGGCGCCTTCACCCTGCACATTGAAGCTGACAAAGCGGCCTCTGACCTGAATTGATGGCATGTCTTCACCAGCAAAGTCGATGATGCGGTAGACGGAACGACGGTCTATATAGTGGGTAGGGAAGTGGTACAGAAGATCGTGAAACGTCTTTATGCCGAGATTCTTGTCGAGAAGCTCGGCGCGTTTCGGTCCCATTCCGCGCAGAAATTTTATGTCGGTATGTCTCAGCCTGTCCATGAGTGTCAACAATAGCTTATACTTATAATGTGTCGGACAGCGAAAGATAGAGCTCGGCCACAGCCATGTCGCCGGGATTGGTTACTTTGATGTTATGCGGATCGCCGGCCGTTAGCCTCAGATTGCAGAATCCGGCGGCTTCCATCACCGATGCATCGTCAGTGAATTCCGGCCGGAGTTCCTGGCGGTAGGCTTCCGAGAGCTTTGCGGCGGGGAAGATCTGAGGGGTCTGCACCGATCGGTAGAGCTTGCGGTCTACGGCTCGGCTTGATCCGTCAGGAGCGGTGATACGTATGGAGTCTGTCACCTGGCAGGCAGGAATCACACCGTCTGCCCCGTTAAGTCCGTCAAGAAGATTCCGGATGAGAGAACTGCTTACCACAGGCCGCGCGGCGTCATGTACACTGATTAATCCGCATGATTCCACGGCGAGTGATTCGATGGCGTTTCTGACGCTGTGGGCGCGGGTCGGGCCGCCGGTCACAATGCTGTGAGGCAGGCTGAAGCCATATTCCCGGCACATATCCTGCCACTCTACGGTCATGTCACAGCTCAGCACCACTGTCAGTTCCCAGCCCGGAGTGTGGCGATGGATACGTTCGAGAGTGGTCATGAGCAGAGGTCTGCCGTTGAGCTGGCAGAATTGCTTGGGCAGATTGCCTCCGTAGCGCGATCCGCTTCCAGCGGCTACTATAATGTGGACATTCCTTTCGGCTTGTTTTGTTGATGCGGTGGCTGCCATATGGTTCGGGTAAATAAATCCGGCGGATTCCCGTGAAGGGGAACCCGCCGGGGCGTTGATTCAATGGTAATGAATATCAGAGCTTGGTTAACTAAGAGTGTGCAAATTTAATCTGTATGATGGATTTAAGATACTATAATGCACTTTTCAGGTCTTAGTTACGGGGAGCGCCGTGGTTGCCGCCATTGTTTTCACGGCGGGGTCCACGGTCACCGTCACGTCGGGGACCGCGATCTCCGTCACGACGGGGACGGTCGCCTTCGCGACGCGGTCCGCGTTCGCCACGGGGTGCGCGTTCACGCTCTACGTAGCCTTCGGGTTTGGGCTGGAGCGCGCGCATTGACAGGCGGTATTTGCCGGTCTTCTTGTCGATCTCGATGAGTTTCACTTCGAGCTCGTCGCCTTCCTTGAGGCCTGCGGCTTCCATGTTTTCGAGACGGTCCCATGAGATTTCCGAGATGTGGAGCAGACCGTCGCGGTTGGGCATGAATTCAACGAATGCGCCGAAGTCAAGGATAGAACGCACTTTGCCGTGGTAAACCTTTCCCTCTTCGGGGAGTTCGACGATAGCGTTGATCATATCGAGAGCCTTGTCGATCGAAGCCTTGTTAGAGGCAGCGACTTCGATGTAGCCTCCGTCGGGGATTTCGTCGATGCTTACGGTTGCGCCGCTTGCTTCCTGGATTCCCTGGATGATCTTTCCGCCGGGGCCGATCACTGCACCGATAAGCTCTTTGGGGATGAGCATGGTGACGATGCGGGGCACGTGGGGCTTGTAGTCCTCGCGGGCTGCGGGGATTGTCTCTTCGATCTTGTCGAGGATGTGCAGACGACCTTCCTTGGCCTGATTGAGAGCCTTTTCAAGGATTTCGTAGCTCAGGCCATCGCACTTGATGTCCATCTGGGTGGCGGTGATACCTTCGCGGGTACCGGTCACCTTGAAGTCCATGTCGCCGAGGTGGTCTTCGTCACCGAGAATGTCGGAGAGGACTGCATATTTTGTTCCGTCAGAGATGAGACCCATAGCGATACCGCTGACAGGGCGTTTCATCTTCACACCTGCGTCGAGCAGCGAGAGGGTGCCTGCGCAGACAGTTGCCATTGACGATGATCCGTTTGATTCGAGGATGTCGCTGACGATGCGGCATACGTAGGGGAAATCATCGGGGAACATGCGCTTGAGGGCACGGTGGGCAAGATTGCCGTGGCCTACTTCGCGACGGCCTACGCCACGCACCGGACGGGCTTCGCCGGTGGAGAAGGGCGGGAAGTTATAGTGGAGGAGGAAGCGTTCGCGGCCCTGGTTGAGAACGTCATCGAGGATCTTCTCGTCGAGCTTGGTTCCGAGGGTTACGGTTGCGAGCGACTGGGTCTCGCCACGGGTGAACACGGCTGATCCGTGAGGTCCGGGCAGATAGTCTACCTCACACCAGATCGGGCGGATCTCGGTGGTCTTGCGGCCGTCGAGACGGATGCCTTCGTCAAGAACGCAGCGGCGCATGGCTTCTTTTTCCACATCGTGGTAGTAGCGCTTGACCATAGCGGTCTTTTCATCGCGTTCTTCTTCGGGGAGTGATTCGAGATATTCTTCGCAGATCTTTTCGAAGCTTTCCTGACGCCAGTGCTTGTCGGCGCAGCCGGCCTTGGCCACTGCATATGCCTTGTCGTAGCACTTGTCATGTACGTCCTTGCGGAGATCTTCGTCATTGGTCTCGTGGCAATATTCGCGTTTTACGGTCGAACCAACTTCCTCGGCAAGTTCCATCTGGGCCTTGCACTGAACCTTGATGGCGTCATGGGCGGCGCGGAGCGCTGCGAGAAGATCTGCTTCTGATACTTCGTTCATTTCGCCTTCCACCATCATGATGTTGTCATAGGTGGCGCCGACCATGAGCTCCATGTCGGCTTTCTCAAGCTGTTCGAAAGTGGGGTCGATTACGAATTCGCCGTTTACACGGGCCACTCGGACTTCCGAGATAGGACCGTTGAAGGGTATGTCGCTCACTGCGATGGCTGCCGAAGCGGCGAGGCCGGCAAGAGCGTCGGGCATGTCGACACCGTCGGAAGAATACATTGTAACCTGTACGAAAGTGTCGGCGTGGTAATTGTCAGGGAAAAGTGGGCGGAGCACACGGTCAACCAGACGCGATGTCAGGATCTCGTAGTCGCTTGCGCGGCCTTCACGCTTGAGGAAGCCGCCGGGGAAACGTCCGTTAGAGGAGAATTTTTCTTTATACTCAACTTGGAGGGGCATGAAGTCTACGCCCTCTCCGGCCTCTTTGGCCGTTACTACTGTCGCAAGGAGCATAGTGTTGCCCATGCGCAGTTCTACCGCTCCATCGGCCTGCTTTGCAAGTTTGCCGGTCTCCAGTGTGATGGTACGACCGTCAGGCAGCGCGATGGTTTTTTTGATTGGATTCATAAATTGTTTCTATTTTCAGCTTGATAGTTATATCTTCGTTTTTGCAGCTTATTTGGTTTCAGTTTGCAAAGTTAACAAATATCTTGCAATTAACCTGCTTGATCAGACTGAAATAAGGGTGTGAATATGGGTCAAAACTTCGATTTAGTGTTAAATTTGTCTAATTACCGCTTCTTCCGGTTGAATTTTTCAGATGCCGCTCTTTTCAGGGTCTGTTCGGGGTGAACAGATTTTTTCAGCCGCCGGGGCACGGCAGACGCATCTTAAATAAACTTAACGGCTGTTGACCAATATAAATCGGTTGACAGCCGTTAATTCTGTATGACAAATACCAACTCTCCCATAGAATTTTTCTCGTCCATCAGTGACCCTCGCGTGGAACGCACACAGAAACACAGCCTTGATTCAATCCTTTTCATATCGCTTTGCGCGGTCATCTGCGGAGCAGAGGGATGGAACGAAATCGAGGACTACGGAAACGCAAAAATAGACTGGCTTGAGAAATTTCTTCATCTGCCCAACGGAATACCTTCGCATGACACATTCAATCGGGTAATCAGCATGTTAGACCCAAAAGAACTGAACGATTCTTTTGTCGCATGGACTAAGAGCATAGCTGAACTTACAGATGGAGAGGTAGTGGCCATAGACGGAAAATGTATGCGCGGCAGCAGCGATGACGGCTCCGGCCCGACCCTGGGTTTTCCACTTATGGTTTGTTTATTCAAAATCCGTTATTTCAGTTTTTCCTGCCTTCATATCTGCAAGTGTGGGGTTGAAACTATTATTTTTTGTCTCCCAATTATTCTCATCTGTAATGCTTTCTGCCGCTTTTTTCAATCCGGCAAATGATTTAAGGCTCGTACCATACATCACGGTGACGGCTGATACAGTCTCCAGATTGGAAAAAGCATCGAGATTAGTGAAAGTTTTTCCCCAGGTACTATTCATTCCCGCGTGGATTGTCAGTTTTCCGGTAATGGTTTTCAGTGCCGGAATGTCAAACACAAATTCTTTATTGGTACTGTGGAGTTTGAATTGAATATCGCCATCTATGGTTTCCAGTTTCGGACAGATGAATTGACCGAGACCACTGCTGGGATTACAGACCACAGACCCTACTATGCGGAGTTCCGGGGCATTCAATCCTATTACATATCCGTATTGACCGATTTGTCTGCCGTCTTCGATATTAAATGTTCCATGAATCTCTTCGATTCCGTCCAAAACGAGGATGCCTTTCTGATGCAAGGTGACATCTCCGTTGATCTTTTTGATGCCGGTCATATCAGGCATGCCGACGGGGACATCCAAATCGAAATTCATTTCATCGGAGCCGGTAATGATGGAACAACCCGTAGCGACTATATTATCGCTGAATGTTAAATGCTGCAACTCTATTTTCGACAAATCAAGTCTGACGTTTTCCGTCCAGACCTCCAAAGTGCCGATTTTGGTAAATTGAGCCAGGAATTCTTCGAATCCCGTAGGCATATACACGCAAAGCCTTCCGGGAACCTCCGTTAATTTAGGAACGGACACGTTGTCCAAAACTGCATCTTTGGCTCCCACGGGTATAGATAACGATTCGCACTCCGTCAACTCCGGCAGGTTTACAGTCTTTAGATTAGTGACTTTTTCCATTTTTATTTCTCCGCCGACATGCTGCAACGACGGGAAATCAATGATGACAGCATTTTGTATCGTACAAGTGTTGCCGATATGCTTCAATGAATTGAAGTTATATTTTTGCGATGATACAGAAATATCACCACCGACCATTTCAAGATACGGACAAGATATTGATTCGACGATATCGGTAGAGAGCGGCTCGTTATTGGAAATGACAACGTCACCCTTTATGCTTTTCAATCCATTCAGCTCAATATTATTCACGATATCAGCATATTTTATATTGAGACTGCCCACAGATTGGAGATTCGGGAATCCAATTATATTTTCTCCCTTGTATTCTTTTCCGATGATGAGGCCACCCGTTATCTCGGTGATTCCCGACAAGGCGTCCACATTTTCAATCGGGTCGTCCGATGCTTTGACGGCAATGCGCAATACACCGTCGATAACCGATACTTTTGATGACGCATAGGCATCCACTTCCGATTGCGAGTTTAAGGTTATGCCTCCGGATACGGATATCGCCGAATAACGGATGTTGAATTTATACTCCCGTTTTTCTCCGGTAAAGGAGGTTACTGTGAAAGTCTGTTCCGAATTCCATGACTCGATGGTATTGGGATCGGGTGCGAGAATCGCATGTTCACAGATCGATACTTGATGTTTCGCTCCCGACAAGTCCGTACCGTCCGGAACCGTCAGGGTAATTTCATTGCCGGCAATCGAAGCGGCATAGTTTTCTTCTCCCAAAACCACATCCCAGCTACTGATATAGTTATCAGTACCCACGAACGGGTTTTCATCGTCATCGTTGCATCCACAGAATGCAACCGCGCAGATAAGCACAATGGTCAAATGATACAGATT
>Ga0137306_100853_pt1 | contig 36245 bp, 34 predicted proteins | sample Inofroosms_March_FD_97187 | JGI IMG/M metagenome (GOLD analysis project Ga0137306, IMG submission 97187) | Mouse cecal microbial communities from Vienna, Austria - N-Acetylneuraminic and N-Acetylglucosamine D2O microcosms_March | ecosystem: Host-associated > Mammals > Digestive system > Large...
GAGGTTCATAAGCTGGCCCAGGAGTGACAAAAACAGTCGGGTGCAAACGGACAAGGTTTGCACCCGGTTTTGCACCTTTTGATGGTAAAGATATAAAAAATTTTGAAAAGACCTGCCAGAAGAAATAATAATTGCAAGGACGGGAAAAATCCTGTAAAATGTGTATATACAGAGGTTTAAAGGAAAATGAAAGGATATGCAGATAGATGATAAAAATCCTATTTATATGCCATGGAAATATCTGCCGCAGCCCCATGGCCGAGTTCGTCCTAAAAGATATTCTTGCCGCCCTCCGATTCCCCTATCCAGAGATTTCCGTCGCTTCAGCCGCCACCAGCACCGAAGAGATCGGCAATCCGGTTCACCATGGGACCAGGACCATTTTAAGGCGTCACGGAATCGACACATCCGGCAAATACGCCAGACAGATGACGAAAAAAGACTATAAAGAATACGATTATCTCATCGGCATGGACCAGTGGAATATTCGGAACATGCTGCGGATCACAGGGGGAGACCCGGAGAAGAAGATCTGCCGTTTATTAGATTTCACCGACGCTCCAGGGGATATTGCGGATCCATGGTATACAGGAGACTTTGAAACCACCTATAAAGATGTGGTAAAAGGATGCCAAGCCCTGCTTGCCAAGCTTGTCCCCTCCGGTCCTGCCAGCCAAACGGAACGGCAGTGACAGTCACAACAACCACACCCCCCACACATACATGAACCCCTAAACAATAAACCATTTTTAAACCGATCAGTAAAGGGAGCCAATATGCCGCAGCCAATCTTAGAAACAAAAAACTTAACCAAAATCTACAATCTGGGCCAGGAAAATGAATTTGAGGCCCTGCACAGCATCAACTTTACGGCCCAGGCCGGGGAATTTTTATGTGTCATGGGGCCAAGCGGGAGCGGGAAGACCACATTTATCAACAACATTTCCACCATTGATCTACCTACCAAAGGCCGGGTATGCATAGACGGGGCCGATATCCGCACCATGTCAGCCAATGAGATTGGCAGATTTCGCAGCAAAACTTTGGGATTTGTGTTTCAGGAGTTTAATCTTCTGGACACCCACACCATATATGAGAATATTGCCATGCCTCTGGCTCTGGCAAAGACGAAGAAAAAGGAAGCCAGGGAGCGGGTGGAGACGGTAGCCGCGCAGATGGGGATCCAGGAAATACTGCACAAATATCCCGGGGAGTGTTCTGGAGGACAGCGGCAGAGGGGAGCCATATGCAGAGCGCTGGTCATGGATCCCAAGATCATTATCGCCGACGAGCCTACGGGGAATCTGGACCGGCGCAGCGCCAATGAATTTCTGGAGCTGGTAGGCAGGCTTAACCGGGAGCAGGGGGTTACCATTATCATGGTGACCCATGACCCGCTGATCGCCTCCTATTCGTCGCGGCTGGTATACATAAAAGACGGGATTATAGAGCAGACCATAGAAAAGGAACAGATGAGCCAGAAAGAGTATTTCTGGAGGATCACAGAGATAAATGCCAGCGAGTCAAAGGCTCTTTTCGTGTAGTTCTTTTCGTATTTATACAGAGTCCATTATAAAAAAGCAGAGGAAGCGTATAAAATGTTTAAAGAAGCCGTTAGATCTCTTAGAAAAGACCTGGACCGGGCAGTGTGTTATTGGATGGTGTTTATGCTGTCCTCTATGTTTATGTATCTGTTTTTCCATGTATCCCTGTCCGAAGCCGTGGGGGTTTCTTATATTTACGGGAAAAATGACATGCCCACTCTTTTGACTACCTTTGATGTGGGGGTATGCATCCTTGTGATCTTTATGGCCAATGATTTTTATGTAAAAAAGAAGTCCAATGAACTGGCAGTGATCCTTATGTGCGGGGGGACCTATCTGCAGCTGACGCAGTTTTTGATCTTTCAGACAGGGATCCTTATGGCCCTTTCTATCCCTGTGGGGGTCATTGCGGGGAAGCTGTGTTTTCCCTTGCTGAATGTGGCGTTTCGCTATATGACAGGCTATGAGATCTCCATGGCTTTGGGAGGGCAGCCGGTGATCTTGTCGTCCTGCATCATTGGTTTTGAGATTTTTTGGTGTACCTTTGTGAATCTGGGGTATTCCTACCGCAACAGCATCTACAGCCTTCTCCACGGAGAGAAGAAGATCAAGATGCAGTTTCCTGATTTTTTTGCGGTGAAAGTATTAAAGTATGTATATCCGGCGCTCTATCTGGGGTGCGCAGTACTTTTCTATTTCTGCGGCAGCGAGACGGGGCAGATGACGGTGCTGGGCGTTCTGGGGCTTGTGGGACTTTGCGGGACCCTTGACAAGGTGGTGCTGCCATGGATGGAAAAAGGCGGTGCGGACAAATGGGTGGATGACGGGGAGAAACTGGTGTATATGGGCCTTTTCCGGGAAGACCTGAAAATGGCAAAGCGGTACATTATCCTGTTTATTGCCTCAGCATACATTCTCTGTTCCCTGACGGCGGGGATGATCCACAAGGGGACAGAGTTTGCGCTGTGCCTGCTGTCATTTTCCAGCATGATCCCTCTTCTGGGCATTTCCCTTATGTTCCGGTTTGCCTCGGAGGCGGCAGGCAGAAAGAGTCAGTTGGCCACATTGAGGAAGATAGGATACGCGAAAGAGCAGATAAAGACCATCGTGCGCAGGGAATTATTGTGGCTGTACGGAGTTATTATGGCGGCCTCGTTGATGTATATCTTCAATATCACCGCGGCGCTGTGCATTTACGGGCTTATTCCGGTGACGGCGGGAGTGGCGCTGGTAGTTATATTTGTGGTGTCCCTGACGATCTGCGGGTGTGTTAACTACAGATATAACAGATGGAGCATTTGATCGAAAGAGACTGTGAGCGGAAAATTTGATGTACGGAAAGGAATCACACATACATGGGATTTTTTAATAGGATGAAGGAACCGGTGTTTTTGAAAAAGGGCAGCGGTCTGGAGAAACGGTTGGAGAAACTAAAAAGCTTGGAGCCGTTGTTAAATGAGGAGGGACGGGCAAAGCTTAAGCAGGAGATACGGAATCTGGAAGCGGGCATACTGGGAGAGCGGAATATTGCGTTTGAGTTGGAAAACAGCCATATGCCCATGTATATCATCCATGATCTGTATTTGCGGGACGGAGATCTGACGTCGCAGATCGATTATCTGGTGGTGACACGGAAGATCTGTTTTATTATTGAGTGCAAGAATCTCTATGGGAATATTGAGATCGACAGCCAGGGGACGTTTGTGCGGACTATGGAATTTGGCTGGCAGAGGAGAAAAGAGGGCATTTATTCGCCCATCACCCAAAACCAGCGGCACATGGCGCTGCTGCGGAAGCTGCGGCTGGAACAGTCGAAAGGATTTTTGAGCCGGTTTTTGCGGGACAGAAGCTTTGATGAGGACCACCGGGCCATTGTGGTGCTGGCCAATCCAAAGACGGTACTGGATGCCAAGTATGCCAAAAAAGAAGTGAAGAGCCAGGTGATCCGGGCAGATCATCTGGTGGACTTTATCCGGGAGGCATGCGAGGAGTCCCGGGCGGCGGAACTGTCGGATAAGGAGATGCTTAACTGGGCGCAGTCCTACCTGGATATGGAACAGGAAAATGAAGTGGATTATTTGAGGAAGTATGAGGAGTATAAGGCTGCTGGGAACATAGGCAGGAGAGAGGATGCAAGAGGAAGCCGGGACGGCACAGATTACGGCGGCAGAAATCTTTCAGGCGGGGATCGCGGCAGGGAAAATCCTTCAGGAGGGAACCGCGGCGGCAGAAATTACGGAGACAGGAAGCCAATGAGCAAAACGCAGGAAAGTAAAATCTATGATGGGGACGGCGGCGGATTTGACCAGGAGGACAGGGAGCGTATCATTAAGGACCTAAGGTCTTACCGGTGGAATACCAGCCAGGCGGAGGGGATCAAGCCCTATATGGTCTTCAATGATAAGCAGATGATGGATCTGCTGGAGAAGTTTCCGGCCAATGAGCAGGAACTAAAGAAGGTGTTTGGATTTGGGGACGTGAAAGTGGAAAAGTACGGGGCGGAGATTATTGGGATATTAGATCAGTACAGAGGGTAAGAAAGGCATGATGTATGGCAAATCAATTTTCGGAGATACCGGAGAGCTTTTGGGGGCTGTTTCGTTCCCGGAACCGGCAGATATATATTGACGCGCTTTTGCAGGTAAATGATGAATATCAGTACAGCAATTATTTTCTCAGCAGGGAGATCTGCATCCAGACCTTAAGCGATCATTTTGCCAGACAGAAAGTGACGTTGGAACAGGAAGAAACGGAGGATGATTTTGACTTGCTGGAGCCTCTGTCCACACGGATCCTCAACTGGCTTTTGCGGACAGGATGGCTTCGGAAGGTGGAGGATTACGGGGCCATGACGGTGAATATCGTTATACCCGATTACGCGGCCGTGTTTGTGGACGCCTTTGTCCACTTGGCGGGGGAGGACGAGGACGAGACCCAGGTATATATCCAGAATGTGTACGGGATTTTGTTCGCCTTTAAAAATGATCCCAGGTCCAACATCTCTCTTTTAAAGACGGCCCTTATTAATACCAGGCGGCTGAACAAGACGCTCCAGGATATGCTCCACAATATGGATAAATTTTTCTCAAACCTGTTGGAACAGCGGGGATATGGGGATTTGCTGAAGGAGCATCTGGACGGGTATGTGGAGGAGATCGTCAGGAAGAAGTACCATATTTTGAAGACATCGGACAATTTTTATCTGTATAAGACCGATATTAAGAAATGGCTGGGGGAGATGCGGCAGGATTACCCGTGGCTTCTGCAGGTATGTGAGCGTAACAAGCGGCTGCGGGGGCTGGATATCCGGGTGGAGGAACTGGAGGAGCAGCTGGATATGATCGAGAGGGGATTTGATGATATTGAACACCGGATCATCAATATGGACCGGGAACACACCAGGTATATCCGGGCAACGGTCACCAGGCTGAATTATCTGCTGAATCGGGAGGACAATATGAAAGGGCTGGTGATCCAGCTTTTGAACCATCTGTCGGAGGCAGAGGGAAAAGAAGCTCAGGACAGGGAGGCAGAGCGGATCGGCGCTCTTATAAATCTGTCCCAGATGACGGTGATCTCGGAGAAATCTCTCTATAAAAGGAGGCGGCTGAAACAGGACTTTGCGGAGGGGCTGGCTCCTGAGGAGGAGACGGAGGAGCTTTCCGGGGAGGAGATCTTAAGGCTTAACCGGATCCGGAACCGGTACAGCAGAAAGCAGATCGAGGAATTTATTCTGGAAAAAATGGACAACGGGCGGCTTGCGGTCACAGAGGATACCGTTGCGTCGCCGGAGGATTTTGAGAAATTGGTGCTGGCGTATGACAGCTCTGTGCGGAAAGACAGCCCTTACCGGGTCAGGGAACAGGATGTGGAAGTGATCGATAACGGAAGATACCGGTATCCGGGGCTGGTATTTGAGAAAAAAGGGCTAAAAAAGTGATATGGGACAATAAAAGGAGCATCCAATGATAAATTACTACGAAGAACTGCCGCCGGAAGAACAGCGCAGGGTGACCGAGTATATCGGCCAGCTTTACAGGCAGACATTTCTGCTGGAGCGGCGGTATGACAGAAAGACGAAACGGTATCAGATCAACAAGGATTACTACCAGTGCAGCAAGCATCTGGAATTTATCAAGGCGTACTTTGCCATTATGGATATTGAGGTAATGGAAAACAGCCAGATCGGGGTCATTTATATCCGGGGAGAGCAGGTGGTGGGGGAGAAACTGCCTAAGCTGGCTACCTTGTATATCCTGATCTTGAAGCTGATCTATGATGAGCAGATGTCAACGGTGTCCACGTCGGTCAATGCGGTGGCTTCTCTGGGGGAGATCCATGAGAAACTGGGGACTTACCGGCTTTTGAAAAAACAGCCGTCGGTGACGGAGATCCGCCGGTGCCTTGCCCTGCTGAAACGATACCAGCTAATAGAGCCTCTGGATATCCTGGAGGAGATGGACGGGCAGAGCCGTCTTGTCATCTATCCTACGGTGAATGTGGTGCTGATGGGGGATGACGTGAGGGCGCTGATCGAGACTTATACGGAAGGGGATGAGGAAGATGACGAATCAGAGGTTTGAGGCGTTGTCCAGAATATGCCTGAACAACTGGCACTATATAAGACATAAAACGTTGTCTTTCCATGAAGGGATCAATTTTTTCACCGGCCATTCCGGCAGCGGAAAGTCCACGGTCATTGACGCCATGCAGATCGTCCTCTACGCCAACACCGACGGCAGGGGATTTTTTAACAAGGCGGCGGCTGATGATTCGGACCGGAACCTGATTGAGTACCTGCGGGGCATGGTCAATATCGGGGAGGACAATAATTTTTCCTATTTGAGGAACAGCAATTTCTCTACCACTATCGTGCTGGAGCTTCGGCGGACTGACACAGGGGAATGTCAGTGCGTCGGCGTGGTGTTTGATGTGGAGACGGCCACCAATGAGATTTCCAGAATGTTCTTCTGGCACAAAGGCCCCATACCGGACCACCAGTACCGGGCAGTGGGAAATCATAAGGATAATAGCAGGCCGTCTTTTGGCCGGGCCATGTCCACAGAGGAAGTGAAGCTGTGGCTTATGGGGAATTTTCAGAAAGAAGGATATTATTTCGGCTCCCACAATGAGCGGTTCCGCAAACAGCTGTACGACGTATACCTTGGAGGGCTGGACTCGGAAAAGTTTCCCCTTCTGTTTAAGAGGGCTATTCCGTTCCGCATGAATATCAAACTGGAAGAGTTTGTGAAGGAATATATCTGCATGGAGCAGGATATCCATATTGAGGATATGCAGCAGAGCGTCATGGAGTATGGGCGCATGCGGCAGAAGATCGAGGATACCTGGAAAGAGATCGAGAAGCTGAAAGATATCTGCGGGCAGCACGGACAGGTGGAAGACATCGCAAAGCAGATGGAGGCTTTTGATTATTACAGCCGCAAACTTGACATTATGCAGGACAGGCTGAAAGTGGCGGAGTGTCAGGACAAGATCCACGTGTTTGAGGAGAGTAAGAACAAGACCATCCAGGATATCCAGCAGGAACAGGATCATATTGACGAAATGGCCAGGCAGGGGGACGAGCTTCTTAAACGGATCACCATGACAGGGTATGATCAGATGAAGGAGCAGCTGGCCTCCTTAAATGCCCTGGTGGAGCAGCTGGCAAGGAGCAAAGCCCGGTGGGAGCAGACGGCAGCGCTTTTAAAAGCCTGGGAAAATGAAGACAGTGTTTCTAACCGGACTTTGTGGGATATCGAGGCATTTGAGCAGGGGAAGATAACGGAGGAAGAATTAAACCGCCTAAAGGGCGATCTGGCGGAGGTTCGAAAGGATGTGGCGAAACAGCAGCAGGACGCCCAGGGGGAACTGCGGGAGCTGAGGAAAAAAATGACCCAGGCCCAGGGGGAGCTGGCCCAGCTGAAAGCGGGAAACAAGGCTTACCCCAAGGAGCTGGAGCAGGCCAGGACCATTTTGCAGAACCGTTTGTATCAGGAGACAGGCAAAAGCGTTAATGTGGAGATCCTGGCAGACCTTCTTGACATTCGGGACGAGGTGTGGCGCAATGCGGTGGAGGGCTACATGGGCTACAATAAGCTGTCGGTGATCGTGGAGCCAAAGTATGCCCGGAAGGCCATGAAGATCTACGAGGAGATGGACAAGGAGAAGTTTTACCGGGTGGCGGTCCTGGACACGGAGCGGGTGGCGGCGGACCATCATCAGGTGGCGGAGGGTTCCCTGGCCCAGGAGGTGGAGGCCAGAAGCGACTATGCCCAGGCTTACGTCAATTTCCTTTTGGGGCGGGTGATGAAATGCAATGATGTGGATGAACTGCGCAGCCACAGGATCGGGATCACAAAAAATTGTGTGTCCTATCACAATTACCGCATTCAGCACATCAATCCGACGCTTTACACCACGGCGGCTTATATAGGAAAGAGCAGCGTCCGGCAGAGGATAAAGCTTTTGGAAAAAAGCCTTAAAGACATGGAGGAGGCGTTAAAGCCCCGGCAGGATATTGTGAAAGACGCCGGACGGGTTCTGGAGCTGGAGCATTTGAGCCAGGACATGAGCATATATCTGGAGTGGAAGAAGGATATGCTCTCCTTTAAGGGGAAACAAGGAGAGCAGGCGAAGCTGAAGGCAAAGCTGGAAGAGCTTTTGTCCCAGAATGTGGATCAGTGGAAAAAAGAGCGGCAGGCGATCCTGGATCTGTGCGATCAGAAAAAAGTGGTGGTAAACCAGCTTCGTCAGACTGCCTTCGAGCTGGAGCGGGACCAGGAGGACGAGAAGAAACGGCTGGTGAACCTGAACGAGGCGCTGGTGGAGAAGGAGCGGGATTTTACGGCCGCTGCAGAGCTTGACGAAGAGCTGACCAGGATTTTAGCTTCCCAAAATAATCCCAGATATGATAGCCTTCGCAATGAGTTTCTGGGGCAGCTTGCCAAAGCGGAGGGGAAAAAGAAACAGGAGATGGACCGGCTGGTCAATCTGCGGACCGAGTATCTGCGCGCTTACCAGAACCGTAATTTTTCTCCCACTACGGAGGATAACAAGGATTATGGGGAGTTGCTTGACCATCTGAATGATGAGCGGCTGGAGGAGTTTCGGGGCCGCGCCGCGGAGCAGGCCAGGACGGCGGTGGAGCATTTTAAGGACGATTTTATGTACAAGATCCGCAGCGCCATCAAGGAGGCCATGCAGCGGAAGGATGAGCTGAACCGGATTATCAGCCGTCTGGATTTCGGGAAGGATAAGTATCAGTTTTATATCGGGAAAAATAAGGGGCCGGACGGCCAGTATTACGATATGTTTATGGATGAGGCTTTGGAAGTGAACCCTTCGGACCTGGATATCGGCCTGGATAATCAGCTGAACATGTTTACCCAGGAGCATGAGAACCATTACGGGGCTATGATTAATGATTTAATCGGCATCTTTATTCCCCCGGAGAATGCTTCGGCGGAGGAGCTGGAGGAGGCCAGGCGGAATATGGACCGGTACGCGGATTACCGGACCTACCTTTCGTTTGATATGCAGCAGCTGATTCAGAATGAGGATGAAGTGATTAAGATTCGGCTAAGTAAAATGATTAAGAAGAACTCCGGCGGGGAGGGGCAGAATCCTCTCTATGTGGCGCTGCTTGCCAGTTTTGCCCAGGCGTACAAGATTGATTTGAAGCCGGGGCTTATACGGAATCCCACCATTCGGCTGGTGGTCCTTGATGAGGCGTTTTCCAAGATGGACGCGGAGAAGGTGGCCAGCTGCATCCAGCTTATCCGGGGGCTTGGGTTCCAGGCTCTTATCAGCGCAACCAATGATAAGATTCAGAATTATCTGGAGACGGTGGATAAGATTTTTGTGTTTGCCAATCCCAATAAGAAGTCGATTTCGATTCAGGAGTTTGAGAAGAAGGAGTTTCGGCGGCTTAGGGAGGATTTGGAGGATGAGGAGGAGGGAGAGTGAGAGATGCGGGGGCGTTTGGGCTGGTGCAGTGATGCGTTAGATTGTCGCAGGCCCTCCAGAGTGCATCTCCTGTCCGGGTTTAGAAATGCCAGGTGTTAAAGGTTTACGCAGGATTTAAATTTAGGAAGGCGGATGGAAAGTGGGGCGGAAAGCTAAGAGCATTCGGGAGGAGGACAGGCAGTCCGGATTTTATTTACTGGATAAAGTGATTGATAAATTTGAGAACAGCGCAAATGACTGGCGGGAGGAGGCGGACGGGAACCGCAGTTTTAAAATCCAGCAGTCGGATTATGATGCGGTTGGGAAGAGCGAACTTTTGGAGGAGGCCAGAAAGCTGGAACAGATGGGGCTGATTCGGGTCGCCTGGTTTTGCGGGGGTTCGGAGATGGAGAAGGTGACTTATCGGCTGCGGGACATGGCGGAGATTTACCGGGCTGCGGGCCGGGAGTCTAAAAGGAGCCGTCTTGCGCGGGCCAGAGAGTGCGCGGGCCGGTATGAGAGGCAGGCTGTGACGCCGTGGCTGAAGGCTTACTATGGGGATGTGTTCCGGGACATTGACAGGGGAACGTATCCCGGCGATTTGGAGAAGTACGGGGAGCTGTTGTTTCGGTGCCTTGACAGACTGGATAAGCTGGGGGAGCCTGTGTTTATGCGGGTGTTCAGCAGTAAATATCTGAATGGCTCTAAGGTGTTTGAGAGGATGTTAAAATCAAGAGTCGTCAGCATCGGCAGGAAGTATCATCCCATGGTGGATGAGGCTATGGGGGAGCATGAGATTTTGTCCCAGATGTATGTGGAGAATTATGCCCAGGAGCTGGAGCTGAAAGGGGAACTGCGCATTGTTCTGGGGGGAAAGGTCATTGATTTGTCTGTGTTTCCCTATGGAACGGTTTTAAATTCGGAGACGCTTAAACACGGGATTATTGACCCGGTTCAGAGGATTCGCAGGGTAATCACCGTGGAGAATAAGGCAAATTATATGTCTATGCCGTTTGAGGAGGGGACGTTGATTTTGTTCTGCCATGGATTTTTCTCTCCCAGGGAGCGGGAGTTTCTGGCGGGGCTGGAGCGGGTTCTGGAGGGGTTAAGACAGGCGGGGGCAGAGATTGAATACGGTCACACCGGGGATTTGGATTACGGGGGAGTGCGGATTTTCCGGTATATCCGGACAAAGATTTTTCCGCTGGTGAGGCCGCTGTTTATGGATGCGGCCCGGTATGACAAGTATCTGGAGCTGGGATATGGGACGGATATGGAGGCGTCGGCCTGGGAGAAGATGAAGGGGATGGAGGAGCCTTTGCTGCAGCCGCTGATGGAAAGGATTTTGCAGGAGAAGAAGGTGGTGGAGCAGGAGTGCTTTTTGTTTTGAGGATTAAGGGGTTTTCCGGGCAGCCCGTTTACGATACGCTTCCATGGCGGTGAGAAAACTTTGCTCCGGGGTGGATTCCCAGCCGAAGGCTATCTGATGCCACGATTCCTAATATTGGACAAGGCTCCAATAGAACGGGTTTTCCGGGTTGTCATGTTTATGGCTGGTCAGGGATAGTTTGATTGCATATTCGGATTCCATTTTACAAAGACCTTTCTTTTCATAAGGTAAGTATATTCATAATTTTAGGAGATTATGTATGTTTGATGAAAAAGAAAAAGCAGAACTGGATTTGCTGGTTGGGATGGGGAAAAGGCAGGCGGGAAAGCTTAGTTCCATGATTATTTCCAACTGTTTTGTTGGGTTTCCCACAGAAAGGCAGACAGAAGATACCTACATGGAGATGGTGGGTTATCTGGAACGGTCAGGCATTGAGATTATAGATGACGGTTCGGAGATAGAGGCAGAGGACCCGGTGGTATCCGTGCCGGAGATACGCCCCTTTGACCCAAGTAAAATTGACATTGACATGAAGACCATGGAATTATCCAGTATCATTAAGCGGCTGCAGTATCATGAGATTAACATGGATACGAATTTCCAGAGGAAAAGCGGGCTTTGGAAAGATGTGCAGAAAAGCCAGCTGATAGAGTCCCTCCTTCTTCGTATTCCGATTCCGGCTTTCTATTTTGATGGAGGGATAAAAGATAATTGGCTGATTATTGACGGGCTGCAGCGCATTACCGCATTAAAAGAGTTTGTGGTGGACAAAACTTTGAAACTTACCGGTTTGGAATTTTTTCATGACCTGGAGGGATTGAAGTTTGAGGAGTTGCCCAGGAGTTTTACAAGACGGATAGAGGAGACGAATATTGTTGCGTATATTGTAAAGGGAGGGACGCCGCCCAACGTTAAATATAATATTTTCAAAAGAATCAATACCGGAGGTCTGGAACTGGAACCCCAGGAGATCCGCCATGCTTTGTACCAGGGAAGGGCGACGGACCTGTGCAGGAAATTTGCGGCTCTTCCGGAATTTCAGACAGCCACAACATACAGTATTTGCGACGACCGGATGATGGCCCGGGAATTTGTGCTTCGGTTTGTGGCGGTCTGCTATTATGGGATAGATAAATATGAGGGGGTTCCGGATAATTACCTGAACGGGGCGATGGAATACTTAAATTCAAGCCATTGCGCAGAGGAGCCGGCAATGGAGGCGGCATTTAAAAGAGTGATGAACGCATCAAAAGAGATTATGGGAAAGTATGCGTTTAGGAGATTGAGAGAGGACGGAAGGCGCAATTCTATCAATAAAGCCATTTATGAGGCATGGTGCAGAAGTCTGTTCTTTCTGAAGGATTCAGAACTTGATGTTTTAAAGCAGCAAAGAGCTGTGGTGTATGAGCGGTTTTTGAAGCTTTGCGGTGATTCCGATTTTTTGCAGATGGTCAAATCCGGCGATAAAAAGTCTTTTTTAATGCGTTTTACGTTCATAGACCAGATGTTGAAGGAGGTTTTGCATGATAAGAAAGATTAAAGCAGAGAAGGCAGTCTGAAAGAGTCTTCGGTGAAAATCCCTAATGTTTCTTATGATGGAAATGTTGACAGTTTCAGAGGATATTATGAGGAGAAAAGGAAAGCATGGCGGTATACACAGATTGTATCCGGGCAGGATATTTTGAATCTTGCTGCCAAGGTATTTCCCAATCTGATATTTTGTGAAAATGCTGTTGACGGATGCAGGAGAAGTGTTGGGGTATCAGAAGCTGGTCAGGTGTATAAACGTCTGCTGGAATTGCAGCATGCGGCGGAAAATATGGGAGATACTTTTGATAAAAGTGTTCTGGCAAAAGCAACCCCGGAATCCGGGGCAACTTTGGAGCGGTTTTCTGAGGAACATTCGTTTCGTCTTCCGGACGGGAGTGTACAGAGATTTTCCTGGCATGTACGGTTTACGGGAGGGTATGGAGGGCGGATTTTCTTTTATCCCATACCGGAGGAGAAGCTTATTTATATTGGACATGTAGGGCATAAACTTCCGACAGTAAAGTATCATTAATTGCGTGATTATTTATGATTTGAAAGGAATGGTGAAAAACATGAATACAGAATCAACCAAAAAACGGCTTGCCATAGCAGGCTGCGGAAAACTGGGAAACATTTTGACAGACGCCTGGAGAAGCGGCCTTCTTCCGGAATATGAGATAGTCGGCGTCCTTGGAAGAGACAGAGAACGGGCCGGCTCCATGGCGTCCAAAGCCGGATGCCCGGCATTTGAGACCATTGAGGAGCTGCTGGCCGTAAAGCCGGACTATGTGGCGGAGATGGCTTCGGTGCAGCTGGTGAAAGATATCGGGGAAAAGGTGTTAAAAGCCGGGGCCAATCTGGTGGTCCTGTCCATCGGCGCTTTTGCTGACGAAGCCTTTTATGACCGTATAAAGGAGACAGCCAGGGAAAGCGGGACAAAGGTACATATTGCTTCCGGCGCCATCGGAGGGTTTGACGTGCTTCGGACCGTATCCCTGATGGGGCAGGTGAAGACGGAGATGGTGACTCACAAAGGCCCCAAGTCTCTTTATAATACTCCGGTGTTTCGGGAGGAACTGCTGGAGGATACGGAGGAGTCGGAGGTATTTGACGGCAATACGAAGGAGGCAATCAGGCTTCTGCCTACGAAGGTAAATGTATCGGTAGCCGCGTCCCTGGCCACTGCGGGAACGGAGAAAACCCGGTTCCACATTTTCAGCGTGCCGGGGATGGAGGGAGACGACCATAAGATTACGGCCCAAATTGACGGGGTGACGGCTGTGGTGGATATTTATTCCAGGACCAGTGATATCGCCGCGTGGAGCGTGGTGGCGCTGCTTAAAAACCTGGTGTCCCCAATCATGTTTTAGAGTGCAGAGGGTATATCCCATGTTAATCATATGAGGAGGAAAAACAGACATGTTTAAGAAATTAGTGGCCATAGAGCCTGTAAACCTGATTCCGTCCGCCCAGGAGGAATTGAAGCAGTACGCGGAGGAAGTGGTATTGTATGAAGATATTCCGCAACATGAAGATGAGATAGTAAAACGGATTGGGGACGCGGACGGCGTTCTGGTCAGCTATACATCCCAAATTCGAAAGAGCGTGCTGGAGCAGTGTCCCAATGTCCGCTATGTGGGCATGTGCTGCAGCCTGTATTCGGAGGCCAGCGCCAATGTGGATATCGCCTATGCCAGGGAACATGGGATTCAGGTTCTGGGCATACGGGATTACGGGGACCGGGGCGTGGTGGAGTACGTGGTGTACCAGCTGGTGCGGATTCTCCACGGGTTTGATTTCCCCATGTGGCAGGAGGAGCCGCTGGAGCTTACGGGTCTTTGTGTGGGGATTGTGGGTTTGGGGGTGTCGGGAGGCATGGTGGCGGACGCGCTGCAGATGATGGGAGCCAGGGTGTCCTACTACAGCAGGACCAGAAAGCCGGAACGGGAAGCGGCGGGGATGGAGTATCTGCCTCTCAATGACCTGCTTGCCAGAAACCAGGTGGTCATTACCTGCCTGAACAAAAATGTGATACTCCTTCATGAGGAACAGTTTCAGTGTCTTGGCAGCAAGAAAATCCTGATGAACACTTCCATAGGCGCGGCGGCCGACCGGGAGGCTTTGGCTAAATGGCTGGAATGCGGGGATAATTTGTACTGCTGCGATACGGAGGCGGCTATCGGGGATGAGACAGGGGAATTAATCCGGAGAGAGAATGTAATTTGTATGAAGACATCTGTGGGAAGGACGAAACAGGCTTTTGAGCTTTTGAGTAAAAAGGTATTGGATAATATTCGGACATATCTGGGGGAGTAGAAAGGAGAAGCAGCTTATGGAGGTAAGAAAACATATTTATTTTTCCGGCAGGGTGCAGGGCGTAGGGTTTCGCTACCGCGCCACTTACCTGGCCCAGTCCAGGAAACTGACCGGGTGGGTGAAAAATCTCTGGGACGACCGGGTGGAGATGGAAGTCCAGGGGGAAGAGACAAGTATTGAGCGGTTTTTGCAGGACTTGCAGGGGCAGCAGTTTATTTCCGTTGACAATATGGACGTGGCGGAGATTCCATGCGTGGAGGAGTCTAAGTTTCGGGTGGTGTATTAAAAGCCTGTTTGGGGAAAGGGTGTGATAAAATGGCTGAGGAGGCCATCTTAAGCAGTCAAAAGGGTTATACGGTATTTCAGTATAATGGGCATACCATTCGGTTTAAAACCTCTGCCCGCTTAGAACGATATACAAAGATCCTGGAGTGGAATCAGGATTATCTGGATTCAATAAAGCAATTGGAACAAAGGCTTTTAAGAGAGTCAGGATTTACACAGGTCAAGGTCACCGGCAAAACAGGGGACGAATTGGTAGAGAAATTAAGAGAACTGCAATTAGGGGTTGTTCCGGTTAATGATTACATAATTGACGAGGCATGGCATTTATCCATTTAAAAGTGGAAGAGGACTGTTCAATGAATCAAATTGAAGGGAAAATGGCAGTGATGAAACTGGATTCCGTCACGTTCCGTCTGAAAGAACACCAGGATTTTCACTGGCTGAAGAAATACGGAAAAGCTTTTTGGTGTGTAGACGAGACCGGTTCCGGATGTATCTGTATCGGAATGGAAGATGCGGGAAAACGGTACTTCTGCAAAATCGCCGGAGTAAATACAATAGAGGGGGAAATCGCGCCGTCAGAGTCTGTAACTGTCCTGAAAAACGCGGCGCCGCTCTACCGCGAACTGGAACACCCCAATCTGATCCGGCTTGTGGAAGAATACGCGTATGAGCAATTTTATGTCACGGTTTTTCAGTGGGCGGACGGAGAATGCCTCTTTGACCACTGGAATTTTGAAACATATAAGAAGGATGTTTCACTAAAAAGTCCGAAGGAACGATTCAGAGAGTTACCTGCCGCAAAAAAGATAGCTGCGGTGGACGCCTTGTTTTCCTTTTTACAAAATGTAAACAGAAGGGGGTATGTGGCTGTCGATTTTTATGACGGAAGCATCATGTACGATTTTGCGGCGGACAAGGTTACGATCTGCGATATTGACTTTTTCAGAAAAGCCCCTGTCATCAATGATATGGGGGCAGCGTGGTTTGGGACAAAGCGTTTGAAAGCTCCGGAGGAATATATAAAAGGCAGCGTCATAGATGCGCAGACCAATATTTTTACACTGGGCGCGCTGCTCTTTGAGTTTTTTGGAAACTATACTGATGACGAGGTAAAACAGCGATACGCGCAGAACCGGTTTGTCCCCTGTTCCCGCTCAAAATGGTAGCTGAATGAGGAAAGTTATGAGGCCGCGGTGAAAGCTGTCTGCGCCGACAGGAATGGACGGTATAAGAGGTTTGGGGAATTTTATGAGAAGTGGAGCAGGAGTTTCCTTTAAAAAGGGAATCGGATGTCAGGGGATGATATATGTACTCTCGGAATCTCTCTTGCACCTGCCTTTGTGGCAGATTGGCTGATTTTCCGTCATATGCACATAAATTTAATCAACGTACGCTCCACGTACGCCTCATAAATTTATGCACATCTAACAAAAAATCATCTCACAAAATCAGGCACAAAGAGACTCCGAGAGTACATAAAATGGGACGGGAGGTATCCGGGCTATGAATAATATTTATGACAATGAAGAATTTTTTAACCAGTACTCCCAGATGAACCGCAGCAAGGCAGGCCTGTCTGCAGCCGGGGAATGGCACCAGTTAAAGCCATTGTTTCCTGTGCTGGACAAAAAGAGCGTACTTGATCTGGGGTGCGGTTATGGGTGGCACTGTAAATTTTCCCGGGAACAGGGGGCGGCCAGGGTTTTGGGGATTGATTTGAGTGAGAAAATGATGGATATGAGTACCCGGAGGATAGCTGGGATCTTGTTCTCTCAAACCTGGCACTCCACTATATAGAGGACCTGGATTGGGTGTTTGGGAAGGTTTTCAGGACGCTGAAACAGGACGGGATTTTTCTTTTTAATATTGAACATCCCGTTTTTACTTCCGGGGTGGGGCAGGACTGGATCTATGGGGACGACAGACAGCCGAAATACTGGCCGGTGGATGATTACTATCGTCCCGGAAAGCGGGAGACTCATTTTCTGGGATGTGATGTGGTGAAATACCATCACACGCTGACACAGATTCTGATGGGACTGATGAGAAGCGGATTTATCCTTGAAGTTGTGGAGGAGGCAGAGCCTCCCAGACAGATGATGGATATTCCGGGGATGGAACATGAACTGCGCAGGCCGATGATGCTGCTGGTAAGGGCAAGAGCGGAAAAATGAGGGAGCGGATAAAAATACAAAAATAGAAATCCGCAGGGGAAAGTTCGTCAAGCCGGAAGAAAGGCCGGCACAGAGGAGATAAAAGAATGCGCGAAGAGATCTTTCACCACATCAAAAAGAAGTACAAAGTTTCCCCGGAATATCCCTGGGGGAAGTATGAAAACAATGCGGTTTTCCGTCATACCGATAATAAAAAATGGTTTGCCCTGGTGCTGGAAGTGGGGCGGGATAAGCTGGGGCTTTCGGGAAATGAGCGTGTGGACGTAATAAATCTGAAGATTGACGACAGGATGTTTAAGGAGATGCTGCTTAAGGAGAATGGGATCCTTCCTGCGTACCACATGAATAAGGAACATTGGATTTCCGTGATTTTGGACGGCACGGTGAAGGAGGACAAAGTTTTTGAACTGATCAGCGCAAGTTTTCTGGCCACCGCGTCGAAGAAAAAGAAAGAAAAGGTTCGGCCTCCAAAGGAGTGGATTGTTCCGGCCAACCCGAAGTTTTACGATATTGTACATGCCTTTGACAATACGGATACCATTGACTGGAAGCAGAGCAGCAGCGTGAAAGTCGGGGACACGATTTTTATGTATGTGGCGGCGCCTGTGTCAGCCATCCTTTACAAATGCAGGGCTGTGGAGGTGGATATTCCCTGCGAATATGCGGACAAGGATTTGACCATCAATACAGTTATGAAGATTCGGCTTTTGAGAAGGTACGAACCGGAGCGGTTTACCTTTGACAGGCTGAAAGAGGAGTATGGGATTTATGCGGTCCGGGGGCCAAGGGGAGTGCCCAACAGTCTGAGCCATGAGCTGAATCGGTGAAGGCGGCAGTGTTTTTGATGAGAAATTGGATTATATGTACTCTCGGAATCTCTCTTGCACCTGCTTTTGTGGCTGATTTTCCGCCAGATACGCATAAATTTAATCAACGTACGTTCCACGTACGCCTCATAAATTTATGCGCATCTGACAAAAAATCATCTCACAAAATCAGGCACAAAGAGACTCCGAGAGTACATTTATATATTATGGAGGAGAAAGGTTATGAATGTGATTGTTCCGTTAAATCTTATTTGCGATGCCATAGAGGCAGCAGACAGTGAGTGGAGGCAGTACCTTGATATAGAAAAAATGGAAGTGGTCTGCCTTCCGGAAAATCCTTTTATGGGTGAGTATGATGAGGAGGACCAGGAACTGGCGGAACTGATTGAGGAGGAATGGAATATCCGGTTCTTTGCCCTGCCTTCACAGTTTGACATCCACGAATACAGTATTATGGAGGATTTTGTGTGGGAGCTTCCCCAGGGGCTGGTGCAGGACTCACTGGAAAATGCTATCAGGGGAAAGGGGGCTTTCCGGAGATTTAAGGATGGTATACGCAGATTTGGCATTGAACAGCAGTGGTATGACTTTGAGGAGGCCAGGTACCGCAGTCTGGCCATTGAGTGGTGTGAGGAGAAAGGGTTTGGGTACCGTGAGGATGGGAATGGAAAGACAGAAGAACCTGTGAGCAGCGGGAAGTCCGGAAAAGCCGGGACAGACAGGAATGCCGGAGAGAATCTGGCATGGGAGGGAATCCGCACGGAGCATGTGGTGCAGGACACGTGGATTGATTTTAGGCGGTCCGCATACCGGCTTCCGGACGGGAAGGTGTTTGAGCCTTTTTACAGTTACAGCCGCAAGGATTATGTGGTCATTGTGGCGTCTGATGAGGACGGAAGGTATCTGTGCGTCAGGCAGTTCCGCCAGGGAATAAAGGAAGTGACCACGGAATTTCCCGCAGGAGGAATTGAGCGGTCAGACAGCAGGAAGTATGGGTGCAGGGAGGGTTCGGGGGCGTCGGAGGACAGCCTTAAGGCGGCGAAGCGGGAGCTGCTTGAGGAGACGGGATATGTGTCGGATGAATGGAGGCATTTACTTACGGTGCCGTCCAATGCAACCATGGCGGATAATTACGCCCATATTTTTGCAGCCGAAAACTGCAGAAAGCTGGGGGAGCAGGATCTGGACGAGACGGAGTTTCTGCATGTGAGAAGATATTCAGAAGAGGAGATTGAGAAGCTGATTTTCGGAGGAGAGTTTCAGCAGGCGGTCCATATTATGGCATGGATGCTGGCCAGGAGAGAATGAAAGGGAGCGGATTGGGGCTGAGGGGAATAAGATAATGCTGAAGATAGAATAGAGGAGCAATTATTCACCCTGTATCCCCATCTTCCGGCACTTCTCCGGAGAAACCCCAAAAAAACGTTTAAACACTCTGCTGAAATACAAGGGATCCCGAAAACCGGTCAAAAAAGCCGCCGTCGATACACTAAGCCCCTCAAAAAGCAGAAGTTCTCTGGCCTTCTCCACTCTTAGCTGGTTCAGATACCGGATAGGAGGAGTTCCTGTGGCCTGTTTAAACACATGGGAAAAATAGTCGGAGCTCAGGCAGCAGAATTTCGCCATGGCATCAAGAGACCATTCCTTCATATATTGCTGATTCAGGGCGAGAATCAGATCGTCAATGGCAGAATATGGCTTAACTTGTTGTGATTGCGTTTTAAGCCGCCCAATCAAAGCCAGCAGCTTTAAAAAGTCATGTTCCACCACAGACTGGTAATAATCCTTTTTCAGCTGCAGTTCTTTTATCATCTCTTCAAAAATTTGTTTCACCTGCAGACTTTCCCCGATATAGCAGGTATCTGTGCCATACCCGGAAAGAATCTCCCTGCACTGGCTGCCTGTAAAATGAATCCAGTAAACTTCCGGTTTATCTCTGAAAAAATAGGAGTAAATCTGAGGTTCGCCAGGGTGATAGAGAATCACGCTTCCGGAAGAGCAGGGAGTAAAACTGTGACCGATTTTGTAATTGCCAACCCCTTTGTAAACATAGAGAAGCTGGTAGTCCACCCTCCCACCTGGACGTTGTTTTGTGTAATCCCTTGTAAGAAATTTCTCGAAGCCGCAGCAGTTTATGACAATAGGAGATTCAAAGTCCGCATAACCGTCCTCTCTTCTCATTTCCCGCAGATGTCCTGACACATGAATCATCTTTTCCCTCCATAAAGCGTCTTTTTAGATAAAAACAAAAATATCCATATTTAGAGCAAAATCATCTATGGAAAAATATACATAAATGCCCGTATACTTTTCTTAAAGCATATCATATTTCCCATAAAAATAAAACAAAAAAAGACATTTACGGAGGTACACAACATGAAACGACAGGTCATTCTTATTATGACGGACACCACAAGAAAAGACATGCTGGGCTGCTACGGCAACGAAGTTATGAAAACCCCCAATCTGGACAGACTGGCTGAGCGGGGAATCCGTTATGAGAATGCCTACACCTGCCAGCCTGTCTGCGGTCCTGCCAGAAGCGCGATCTTTACCGGAACGTTTCCCCACACCAACGGCATGGTGACCAACAGCATTGCCATGGGCGACAATGTAAAGACCTTAGGACAGCGGCTGTCAGATCAGGGCATTCCCTGCGGGTATGTGGGAAAATGGCATCTGGACGGCGGCGACTATTTTGGACTGGGAAACTGTCCGGAGGGCTGGGAGCCAAAGTACTGGTATGATATGAAATGCTACCTTGATGAACTCACAGAGGAGGAGCGAAGGAAATCAAGAAAATCGGACACCTCTTTTGATCAGAATATGACAGCGGAGTTTACCTATGCCCACAGATGTTCTGACAGAGCCATCTCCTTCCTTAAAGAATACAAAGACCGGGATTTTTTCCTGACAGTATCCTATGACGAACCCCATGGCCCTTCGCTCTGTCCTACCCCCTACAACACTATGTATGACGGTTTCAAATTCCAGGATCATCCGGGCTTTGAGGATGACTTGGCAGACAAACCCTTCATGCAGAAGCTATGGGCAGGAGATATGCTTCATGCTCCCCTTGAAAAAATCAATAAACCATCCCGAAAACTCTCCCTGTTTTTAGGCTGCAACTCCTTTGCCGACTATGAGATCGGACGGGTTCTTGATCTCATCGAAACCTCCATGCCCGACGCCCTGGTGATCTACACTTCTGACCACGGAGATATGTTAGGTTCCCACAGACTGTGGCAGAAAAATGCTGCCGTTTACCGTGAGGTGGCGAACATCCCCTTAATAATAGCCGGCGGACAGCGGGGGAAAGTGGTTCACGCTCCCGCCTCCCATATTGATCTGGCTCCCACTATCATGGATTACTTTGAACTTCCCCTCCCCAAAATCTTTGAAGGAAAAAGTATGTTGGGACAGATTCACAATCCTTTGGAAAACGTAAATGATTATGTCTTTACCGAGTTCACCAGATACGAGGTTGACCACGACGGTTTCGGCGGACTTCAGATGATGCGGGCAGTCATAACTGAGCGTTATAAACTGGCTGTCCATGTTTTGGACAGTGATGAGTTTTATGATCTCTATGAAGATCCTTTTGAGATTCACAATCTAATCCATGACGAAACCTATGCCTCTATAAGAAACAGTCTCCATGACAGGCTTTTAGAACATATGAACGAGACCAGGGACATGTATCGGGGCTATCAGTGGGCAGTCCGTCCATGGCGGAAAGACAAACAACCCACATGGGACAATGACGGATATACCAGGCAGAGAGAAAATGAAGAATATGAGCCGAGACAACTGGACTACGATACAGGCATGCCCATGGAACACGCTTCAAGGAAAAAGAAAAAATATTAATCCATATGTTCCTTTCCCATATACTCCTTCCGATAATCAAGAGGGGTCATACCCTCCGCTTTTTTAAAGGAGCGAATAAAAAAGCTGGCGCTGTAATATCCTGTGGCAGCACTGATCTCCTGAATGGTCATATGAGTCTGCAGGAGAAGCCGCTTGCTCTTACTGATTCGAAGCCTGGTCAGATACTGCACAAAATTGCACCCTGTTTTTTTCTTAAACAGTGACGAAAAATAGTTTGGAGAAAAGCCGTAGAGCGCAGAGATCCCTGTAAGGCTTAAGTCCTCCGTATAGTGCTCTTCAATATACTGTAAAATCTCGTCGCTGCGGAAGTCCTTTGGCATGGTCTGGAGCATGGACAGGCCAACCTGTTTCATCTTTTTCGACAGATTATCCTTGTTCAGATGTTCCAGATGATAAGCCCGCTCCAAAAAACTGAGAAGATGGGAGACAGCAGATGAATTCTGCGCCGTTATCTCATCCAGGGCCTGTACCATAGCCTGGGAGGACAGCAGAAAAGAAGCATGGTCATTGACTGCAGAAGCCTTAAGACAGCTTTCACAATGACGGCAAAGCTTTGCCAGTTCAGGGGTCAGTTCAGGGGCCTTTCGATTACTTCCATAGAGTGTTTGTCTCTTAAAGACAAAACGACAGGCGGCAAGAGATTGGATCCTTTGCCATTCCTGTTTCCAGGAAAAGCTGTCAGAAAATCCTTTCCCTTCAAAAAACGTGTGACAGGCAGAATATTGTTCAGCCATCTCTTTGATATAGCCTGAAACACAGCCCGGATATTCCGGAGTCTCAAAAAGAAAGAGAAGGGTTCCCTCCGGCTGAGTGTACGGGAGAATCATCACTTTGCTGCTGTCTTTTTCCGACAGTTCCAAGGGCAGAAACGGGCAGGCGGGTACATCATCCGTTATGAGGAGGGGATAGCAGGTCTGGGGGAAAGGAATCATTTCCTCTGAAGAACTCAACAGAGCCATGGTACACAGAGTCAGGTTCTGGAGCAGTTTTGTTTTCTGCTTCTCCAGGGCGGCTATGGTATGCTCCAGAATCTGTTCCAGCTGGTTTCTGGTCAGAGGTTTTAATATATAGTCCCTAACCCCCAGGCGGATGGCCTCCTGGGCATATTTAAAATCATCAAATCCGGACAACACATAAAAGTCCGTCCAGGGCGCCAGCTCCCTGGCATGACGAATTGCTTCCAACCCGTCCATGGATGGCATCCGGATATCCACCAAAGCCAGATCAATGTGATTGCTTTTTACGGCGTCCAGCATAGAAAGTCCGTTGGCGGCTTCCACTACCTCCGCCTGCTCTACCCCGAGATCCTTTAAGAACATGAGAATCGACTGGCGAATCAAAGATTCATCATCTGCAATCAGTATTTTCATAAAGTTTCCTCCATATCCTCTCTAAAGATCATAATTGTGGTTTTTGTTCCCTTGCCAACGGAACTTTGAATCTCCATCCGGCCTCTGGGGGAGAATGATTTAAGACGTTCCCTCACATTATTCAGCCCGATGCTGTTTTCCGACAAAATCTCTGTATCAAAACCGATTCCATTGTCACAGACACTCATAATCAGGTAATCTTCCGTCTTTTGAATCAAAACCCTGATATAACACGGATACTCGCAGGGTTCGATTCCGTGAAGAACGGAATTCTCCACAATGGGCTGAAGAAGAAGCTTAGGTATCATAATCATTTCTTCATCCCCGGTTTCAGGAAAAATATCAAAAGAAAGCCGATCATTAAACCGCAGTTTTTGAAGAGCGCAGTAATACTTTAAAAACTGAAGCTCTGTGGCAAGAGGGATTAGAGAAGGCGCTTTCAGAATGTACCGAAGCATTTCCGACATCTCATAGAGGGAATCCTCCAACCGTTCCCGCTCCCCCATCTGGTTTAGAGCAATAAGATTATTTAAGGTGTTAAACAGAAAATGGGGCTGAATCTGTGCCTGAAGAGCCTTAAATTCACTATCCTTCTGCTTAAGCGCCATAATATATTCCCTCTGAAGGGTTTTATCCAATTGTTCTGAGGTCTGATTCAGCAATTTTCCCAGATCATCCAGCTCCGTACCGGACACATTTTCATATTTTTTAGAAAAGTCCTTGTGCTGAATAGCCCAAAATACCTCCTTCATCTGATTGATGGATGCCACCAGCTTTTTAGAAAACATATAGTGGGATGATGTTGATATGAGAACTCCCACTATGTAAAAACAAAAAGCGGCAGAATAAATAATAAGTATCCTTGATCTTAAATGCTTATCCGACAGAAGAACGGTAATATTCCACGGATACTTTCCAAGAGGATAAGAGTACGCCTGGTAGGATCCGTCTTCCAAATTTACATAGGATTTGCCGAAATTTTTCATGAAACTATCTGTATCCGCCTGAGATAACAGAGCGTTGGTGTAAACAATGTTCTGGTTTTCATCAGTTAAAATAATTTTTGACGGGACATGAAAGGATAACTCTTTAAATATCCGATCCAAAATGGAAATATTGATATCAATCTTAATCACATACAGAGGCCGGCGGTTTTCTATTTTAACAATGGAACGAACCAGGGAGATCACGGAAGAATCATTGGGTTCGATATAGTCAGAAACATGAGGACCCAAAAGCAGACATCTTCCGTCAGCAGCAATGGCCCGCTGATACCAGTCCTTTTCCCCATATTTTATAGGCTGAATTAATGATTTATGATCATAATCATCAACGGTGTAATAAAGGCAGTCATCATCGTTCATAATAAAGATTCCGTTGACATCGGCGCGGGTATAGCGAACAAACCGAAAATTGGATTCCAGGTTACTTTTGAGAGGAATCTCCTCCAGAATGTCATATTCATAGCCCTGGACCTTTTTTTCCAGATAATTATAGAGAGAGTCACTGTAATACGGCTGAAGAGTTACCTGTTCCAGTTCTTCTAAGTAGGTAATCATATTGCTGGTCATGGAACTGGCAGTAGAATTCAGAAGGCTCTGGATATCTTTCTCATATTCTCTGGAATAAAACTGTGCCAGAAACGTAGAAATCAGAATAAACGGCAAAAGGGTACTGATCAAAAAGATTTTCATAAGCTGTGCGGAAAAAGAGTGTTTTATTTTCATATGGGTTCCTCATCTTAATACACAAAATTTCAGCCATTATTACCTGTTATCCATAAATCAGTATATACATTTTAGATATTTATTACAATAGATTTTATTAAAATCAGAAGAAAATACAACATAATCGTAAAAATTTACTATTTTGCTCCATGCATATGGAACTATAATAGAATTACAAAATTTCAGAGGAGGATAAAAAGAAATGAGAAAACAAATCAAAACGTGGGCAGTATTGGGCCTTGCCGCAGCACTCACAGCTTCCATGGCAGGATGCGCATCTTCTCAGAGCGGAAGTTCTGAGACAGCCGCCCCCCAGGCTCCTGCCGCCCCTCAGGATCCGGACAAAGCCCAGACAGCAGAAACCACAAAAACTGAGGGTTCAGAAGCTCCCGCTGCTGCTCTTGAGGGGGAGATCGAGATCGTAACCAATGGAAATGAAGAGACCTTCAATGCGGTTAATGAGATTTTAAATAACTTCATGGCAGAAAATCCGGGAGTAACGATCAGCTATACCACCCAGGGTTCTGATTATGAACAGCTTATGAAAGCCCGAATGGCTTCCAATGATCTGCCCGATATCTTTGCCACTCACGGCTGGTCCGTAGCACGTTACAGCGAGTACCTGACGCCCCTCAATGATCAGCCCTGGTACGGTTCCATTGAAGAATCTTTTATGAACAATATCGCAAATGATGAAGGGCAGATCTTCGTTCTTCCCCTCAACATGGACATCGGCGGACTTTTATACAACAAGACTCTTCTTGAAGAGCTGAACGCAGAGATCCCAAAGACGTGGGATCAGCTCCTTGAGATCTGTGAGATGGGTAAGGCAAAGGGTTATACAGGCGTATTTATTGCGGGAAAAGACTCCCGCCAGCCAGCCAGCCTTTTGGATGTCTCCGCCCAGACCTTTATCTCAGTGCGCAAGGATGCAGATTATCCGTCCCAACTTTTAGATGGAACTTTTGACTGGAACAACTGGGCTCCCCTTTCCCAGTTCCTTCTCGACCTAAAGACCAAAGGATACTTAAATCCTGACTGTGTTACCTGTGATCCCATCGATGTGGCGCCCAGAATGTCAGAGAATAAGGTGTTGTTTGTCATTACTTCCTCTATGGATCTTATCAGACAGGCCGCGGAACTGAATCCCGACGCGAAGTATGGTCTGGCTCCGGTTCCTTCCCTTGGAGAAGGCTATGAGAATGTATTCGCGGGCGGCGAGCGTGAGGCATACGGCATCTGGAAAGACACCAAGCATATGGATATCTGCAGTGCGGTTCTGGAGTACTTAGCCCGCCCGGAAAATGTAAAAAAGGTTTGTGAGGCCAGCGGAAAACGTTCCGCCCTCAAAGACATCAACCCGGATCTTGGGGAGATCGCAGAGGATTACAAGACTTATGCCGATATCAGAATCTGTCCTGTTTTCGACCGCGCTTACCTGCCAAGCGGCATGTGGAGCACCATGAGAACCATCGGATCATCTCTCATCGCGGAAGAGATGACTGTGGAAGAAAGCGTGAAAACCATGGAGACCGATTATAACACACTTCGCGAGCAGCAGTAATATTGGGAGGAAAAAGGATGAAGCAAAAAAGCAGGAAAGGAATCTCCATTGATATCTTATATCTGCCGGCAGTGATTTTGCTGACCGTGTTTGTGGTATACCCTCTTTTGTCAGGTGTACAGATTTCGTTTACCAACTGGAATGGTTATTCCTCCACCTATAAATACATAGGGTTTGCCAACTATAAAAAAATGTTCCATGATAAAATGTTCTACACGGCCCTGAAAAATACGGTAATCTATGGTGTGGGGAGTACAACACTGCAGACCATCATAGGAATCTCCTATGCGCTGCTGCTTCAAAAAAGATTTCCCGGTCAGACCCTGGCAAGGGTGATTATCTATCTTCCTGCTATGATTGCTTCCCTTATTATGGGCTACATCTCCTACTTCCTGGTGCAGTACAATCACGGCGCCATCAATGACATTATGATTGCGCTTGGCAAAGAACCTGTGGACTGGATGGCTAACGGAGAGCGGGCCGTATGGATTATCGTAGTCATCAATGCCCTCCAGTTTGTGGGAAAGACTATGATTGTTATGATTGCCGGCCTTCAGGGAATTCCTGACTCTTACAATGAGGCTGCTTCCATTGACGGCGCTGCCTATCTCCAGCGGTTAAGGTATATTACCTTACCGCTGCTCCTTCCGGCCATTACCACAAGCGTGGTACTGAATCTCATCGGCGGCCTGAAGCTGTTTGGCATTATCCTGGCTACCACCTCCGGCGGCCCCGGATATTCCAGCCATTCTCTGTCAACATTGATCAATTACCTGTATTTCCAGAACCAGAACGCAGGCTATTCTTCATCTGTCGGCCTGTTCTTGTTCCTGATTATTATGATTCTTGGAACTATTGTGAGAAATTTCCTTGAGAAGAAAGCGGAGGGAATCAGTTGAAACAGAAAAAGAATTTAAAATGGATAAAAACGCTTGCCGCTTTGCTTATCATAGCCCTTCATATCTGTCCCTTTTATATTATGATTAACATCTCCTTAAAAGAGATGTCGGACAGATCATCCAGGTGGATTCCGGCCTTTAAGCCTTATTTTCAGAACTATGTCAATGCCATGAACACAGGGAACCTTGGCAATGCGATTCTGAATACCTGGATAATTGTATTCTTTTCTGTTATGATTGTAGTGGTGGTGGGCGCTATGGCGGCTTATCCTTTATCCAGGCATATTACAAGGCGCAATCAGATTATTCTGACCTTTATTGTAGGAGTTATGATGGTGCCGCAGTTGAGTATTCTGGTGCCCCTTTACAAAGAGATGGTGGCTCTTAAGGGAATCAACCATATCTGGGGGATTGTACTGGTGTCGGCTACCTTTCATCTGCCCCTGTCCATCTACATGTTTACCAATTTCATAAAGACCATCCCATCGGATTTGGACGAGGCGGCTATGATTGACGGATGCAGCCGGTTCCAGGCATTTTTCAAAATTATACTGCCCTGTTTAAAGTCCACCACCGTGAGCGTAATTATTCTGACAGGGGTTGGAATCTGGAATGATTATCAGTTCCAGCTCTATTTCCTGCAAAAACCTGCCCTCAGAACCATAACCCTGGCCATTACCACCTTCTTCACAGACAGCAGGCAGGACATGGGAGCAGCGGCAGCAGCGGCATTTATCGTGGTTCTGCCCCCGGTTCTTCTGTATATCTGCTTACAGAAATATTTTGTCCAGGGCGCTATGGACAGTGCGGTGAAATGAGATAACTGAACGGATTTTGAAATCATAGTAAAAAGGACAGGGATAGAAAATATGGAAAATTGGAGAGAAGTCCTCAGAAAAATGTGTGACATGGATAACAGGGAAATTCTTATAGCAAGCCACCGCGGAAAGTTCAGCTCCAGCGTTATGGAAAACACCACGCTTGCATTTCTCCTGGCAATAAGGCAGGGAGCCCATATGGTGGAAATGGATTTGGCAAGAACAAAGGACGGAAGAATCGTAGCACATCACGACAATGACATGTCCAGATTGTTTCACACCACGGAAACTATCGGGGAAAAGACCTTAAGGGAACTCCTTGAAATGCCTTTGTACAATTACCTTGGGGAGATCTGCGCGGAACATTTGGAGACATTTGACGAGATTCTGGATGGATTAAAAGATAAGACCATACTGGTACTGGACAAATGCTGGGATTGCTGGGATGAGGTCTATGACCTTCTTAAGAAAAAGGATATGCTTAAACAGACCATCTTTAAATTTTATTTAAGAGAGGAGAAACCTCTTTTGTGGGCCAAGGAACATAAAGACTGTATGTTTATTCCCATGTGGAAGGAGATCGAACTTTTGGAACGGCTGGCAGAGCTGAAGGCAGCCGCAAAGGTTCCCGCCGTTGAGATCACTCCCAGAGACGTAAGTGACGACGTCTTTCAGCCGGAAACCTTCAAATGGCTGGAAGAACACCGGATGAAAGTGTGGTGCAACTCTTTAAGCCTGGCCAAAAGGCTTGTCTATGGAGCCGGTTATGATGATCTGAAATCCTTATATTATGGCGGCGATGCCGGATGGGGAGAACTGATCAAACAGGGAGTAACCATTATCCAGACAGATTGGCCCTATGAATTGAAATGCTATCTTGATATGAGGAACCGCCGCTCGTTTGACTTGTGTGATGTATGATTGCGGCGATATCAGCTATTTTACACTACCAAAACTGACGGCTGCAGTGATGGTCAAACCACTGCGGCCGCTTCATGTCTTAAAAGAAATAATTACTTCAACACATCCTTCAAATCCATAGTCTTAGTTCCGTCTTCCAGTATAAAGCAGGGAATACCGATTCCGCCGCCTGCTTTTACCTTTTCATACATGGGTTCCTCATCCCGCAGTTTCAGATAAACCTTCAGATCTGGAAGAGAAGCGGACATATTCTTAAACTCAATCTCCATGCCGGCCTCCACCAGCTTATTCAGAGCATAAATGGTATCCGGGCATAAATGGCTTCCTACTACAGTAACTTTCATAATCATAATCTCCTTTTTGTTTAATATGTATGGAATCCGTTATTATAACGGGAATCCCCAATCTGATGTTACAGGGGTTAAATCCCTCCATGGCGCCCCATGGGGTCTATCCGGCTTTGGGGCGGAGCGGTTCATTTCCACTTACCCCGCTGTCACATTACCGTCTTCAACAGCCAGGCTATATTCCTACCGCCTTACCGCCACTGCCTCAATCTCACACAGAACCCCCTTGGGCAGTTCCTTTACCGCAACACAGCTTCTGGCAGGCCTGGAAGTAAAATATTTGGCGTACACCTGGTTAAAGTCCGCGAAATCCGCCATATCCGCCAAAAAGCAGGTGGTTTTAAACACATGCTCCAGCCCGGTCCCCGCGGCTGTCAGAATGGCTTCCACATTTTTGCAGCTTTGCTCTGCCTGGGCGCTGATCCCTTCCGGCACTTCACCGGTCTGGGGATTAACGGGAATCTGACCAGAAGTAAACACAAATCCATTGATCTCACAAGCACCAGGGCCGCCGCGAATCCGCCGGTGACAATGAACGTACACACCAGGCTGCCAAGAATTTTACCAAGCCGTTTCATGTTGACCATATTTCCCACGGCTGTGGTGATGGACACGTAGACCATAGGAACCACGATGGTAAACATCAGGTTCAGGAAAATGTCCCCAAGAGGCGCCAGAACCTTGGCCTTTTCCCCTAAGATGATGCCCAGCATAGCCCCGGTGAAAATGCCGCCCAGCAGCAGTAACGGAAATTTATAGCTGTCCCATATTTTCTTCGCGTTCATATGTGATACCTCTTTTCTCATGTATTTGCGTCAACGGCTTCTTTTAACTGTTTCATGGCCTGTTCCAGGATGCTTCTGGGGCATGCTGCGTTGAGCCGCATATAGCCGCTTAAGCTTCTCCCAAAGGTGTAGCCTTCATTAAGTCCAAGCCCTGCTTTTTCTATCATAAATGTCCGCAGTGTTTCATTGTCCATGTTAAGCCCCCGGCAGTCCAGCCACATCAGATAGGTGGCATCCGGCACATTGACCTTGATCTGGGGGATGCGCTTCTCACAGAAGGATCTTACATACTCAAAATTGCCGTCCAGGTAGATAAGCAGCTGCTCCAGCCACTCCTCCCCCTCATTGAACGCCGCTTCCATGGCAACGGAGCTGAAAGCGTTGTTTCGATGGATGTCCATGTTGGTCCAGAAACGGTCGAATCTCTCTTTTGTCTCCAGGTCAGGAAATACGGTGGTGGATGCCTGGAGCCCGGCCAGGTTAAAGGTCTTTGTGCCGGAAATGCAGCTTATGACTTTTCCGGCAATCTCCTTGGAAACCGTGGCTGTAGGGATGTGTTTTTTTCCATGGAAAATCAGGTCGGAGTGGATCTCGTCGGACACAAGGAGCACATTATTGGCAATGCAGATGTCCGCCATTTTTTTCAGCTGTTCTTTCGTCCACACGATGCCCAGCGGGTTATGGGGACTGCACAGCAGGAAAACCTTTACTTCCTTGGCTTTTCTCTCAAAGTCCGCAAAATCGATGGTCCAGCGTCCCCCCTGCTCCACCAGCTGATTTTCCACCACAACCCGTCCCCATGCTTCGGTCACATCATAAAATTCAGAGTACACGGGAGTCTGGATCATAACCTTGTCGCCGGGATTGGTGAAGACTTTAACAATAGCGGACAGGGCAGGCACCACGCCCAGGGACCAGCTTACAAGGCTCTTGTCGATCTGCCAGCCATTGCGGCGCTGCTGCCAGCTGCAGATGGCGTCAAAATAACTGTCTGGGCGTGAGGTGTATCCCCAGATGCCCTCCTCTGCTTTGGATTTTAAAGCGTCGATGATCGGCTGGGCGGTTTTAAAATCCATGTCAGCTACCCACAGGGGGATGACATCATTGGTGCCGAATTTTTTGATGCGCTCATCGTATTTTGCCGCGCGGTTGGCGCTGCGGTCAATTACCTGGTCAAAATCATATTTCATAGTTTTTCCGACTCCTCTCGTTGTATTCGTAATATTAATGATTTTGTTCACAAAGATCACTGCCGGCCAGTTTGTTTTGTGGTTATGCCTTATAAATGAGCAAAAGCCGTGCCAGGGTGAGGGGCAGGAAAGGGGAAGCTGGCGGTGCGGGGAGGAAAATGGGAATGTTTTAACCATTTGATACACATATTTAACCAATTGTGGAGAAAGAGAGGCCATAAGGCGGAGACGGTCATAGCCTGTTTTTACATTCTGGGGCTGGGCCTCGTTCAGCCGCCTTACATCTGAAAAATTTATCATATGCAAAATAGAGCGTAAAGATGATGGCAATGGATTTTTCAATATACAGTAGGTGTACTGGCATGTTTTTTGCTGTATAATAGAATAGATATATAAATACAGGTGATTGCGAAACGCATAACTTGCCGGAAAGAACATCATTTAAGCGTCCTGCGGCAGCAGGGCCGGATCGTATTCGCAATCCCCCACTTAAAAAGGAGGATATGACCATGAACCGTAAAATTCTCATTGTAGGCGGCGTAGCAGGAGGGGCTTCCGCTGCGGCCCGCGTCAGACGTCTGGACGCCCATGCAAAGATTATCATGTTTGAGCGGGGGCAGCACGTATCATTTTCCAACTGCTGTCTTCCCTACCACTTAAGCGGAACCGTGGAAAACAGCGATTCCCTGGTACTTATGACCCCTGAGCGGTTCGCCAAACAGTATGATATCGAAGCAAGAGTACAAAGCGAAGTGACAGCCATTTATCCGAAGGAGAAAAAAGTGGAAGTTCGGGATCGGCAGTCCGGGGACACCTATGAGGAATCCTACGACAAACTGATCCTGGCTCCGGGCGCCAATCCCATTATGCCAAAAAGTATAACCGGAATTGACAAAAAACATGTATTTTCCGTGCGGAATGTGACGGACATAAAAGCCCTGAAACAGTATATAGACTTAAACGGCATAACAAAGGCCGCCGTAGTAGGCGGGGGATTTATCGGTGTGGAGACGGCGGAAAACTTAAAATCCGCAGGTCTTTCCGTAGCCCTGGTAGAGGGAAGCAGCCAGATCATGATGCCCTTTGACTATGATATGGTCCAGATCCTTCATAAGGAAATGATGGACTGCGGTGTAAATTTATATCTGTCAAGCGTATTGTCGGAGATCAAAGAGGATGTTATCGTGATCAAACGACAGGAAGAGACCGAGACGATTGAGGCAGAGGTGGTGGTCATGGCCATCGGCGTGGCTCCTGAGACCGGGCTTGCTAAGGCAGCCGGCCTTGGGATCGGGGAGACCGGCGGGATCCTGGTAAATAAAAACCATCAGACCACGGACCCTGACATCTACGCAGTGGGAGACGCGGTGGAAAGCTTTAACCGGATCCTTGGCCGTCCGGGGCGTCTGGCCCTTGCCGGTCCCGCCCAGAGACAGGCCAGGGCGGCGGCAGACCATATCTACGGAGGATCTGACAGAAACCGCGGCTTTTTGGGGTCCTCCTGCATCCGGATCTTCGGGCAGAACGCGGCATGTACGGGGATTAACGAGAAGACGGCAAAAGGGGCGGGGATTTCCTGCGATTTTTCCTATGTCATATCCCCTGACAAGGTAGGACTGATGCCGGACAGCCATTACATGAACTTTAAGTTGGTATTTGAGGTTCCCACAGGCCGCATCCTTGGAGCCCAGGCCATCGGAAAGGGCAATACGGATAAACGGATAGACGTGATCGCGGCCATGATCGCCATGGGAGGGACCCTGGAAGACTTAAAAGATCTGGAGCTGTGCTATTCTCCGGTCTTTGGAACGGCAAGAGACGTTGTGAACCAGGCGGCCCTTGTGGGATTAAATCTGCTGAACGGCTGCTACCGCCAGGCGCCGGTGACGGCTGTGCGGCAGCTGGTGGAGTCAGAGGCTTACATTGTGGACGTGAGGGAAGAGCAGGAATTTAAAGCAGGCCATTTAAAAGGAGCCCGCAACATCCCCTTAAGCCAGCTTCGCCAGAGGATCCAGGAGATCCCAAAAGACGTTCCGGTCTATGTCCACTGCCGCACCGGACAGCGCAGCTACAACGCGGTATGCTGTCTCCAGGACCATGGATATAAAAACGTGTGGAATGTTTCCGGTTCCTTCCTGGGAGTCAGCCTCTATGAGTACTTTAACGATAAGACACAGGAACGGACGCCTGTGGTAACGGAGTATAATTTTAAGTAGGTCGATGATCTTTTGTCAGCTGTGGTTCTCCCACAGCTGTCTGCCCTGCAGAGTCAGCCGGCTGCCGCCCCGCCCCCGGCTGACTTTTGCAAAGCCTTTTTCTGCCATATCTGCCAGAATATTTCTTACTTCCTGCTGGGACATGGGAAGATAGCGCTCCTTAGCCTTTGTCAGCAGCTTTTCCCGTCCAAGATAGATTCCCTCCTGGGAAGCCTCATAAAGCTGTTCCAGAACAAACCAGAAGGTGTCCGAATAGGAGTCCTCTTTTGGGGAACCTTTGGCGGCCATGACCGGGCGGAGCTTAAACTGGCCGGACTTTAATACCGTAGGCGGCAGGTCCTCCATGGTGATCCGGGCATGGCCGGTGTAAATAAAATATTCCACCACATTGCGCAGTTCCCGGATATTGCCGGGCCAGGGATACTCTTTCAAAAAAGTCCTCACCGGTTCCGTCAATTCAAATCCGCTTCCCAGTTCCTCTTTAAAATGATCGATCAATAAAAACATGTCCTGATCCCGGTCCGCAAGGGGAGGGATCATAATGGGAAGGGTGTTAAGGCGGTAATACAGATCCCGGCGGAAACTTCCCTCCTCCACTTTCTGTTCCAGGGACTCATTGGTGGCGGCCACAATGCGCACGTCAATGCTGATGATATGGCTGCCTCCCACCCGCATGATCTCCCGCTCCTGCAGTACCCGAAGAAGCTTTACCTGGAGCATGGGGCTCATGCCCTCCACCTCGTCCAAAAACAAGGTCCCTTTGTGGGCAAATTCCAGAAGGCCCGGCCTGCCGCCCTTTTTGGCCCCGGTAAAAGCGCCGTCCTCATAGCCGAACAGTTCGCTTTCCAGAAGATTTTCCGGAAATGCTGCCACATTGATGGCCACGAAAGGCTCCTTTTTCCGCCGGGAAGCCTGGTGCAGGGCGTGGGCAAACAGCTCTTTTCCCGTTCCGGTCTCACCGATAAGCAGCACCGGGCTTTCGCTTGCGGCCATCCGCTTTAGGATATCTTTTGCCCGGACAATGGCCTGGGAGTCACCGATGATATCCGTAAAGCCGTACTTGGCGTAATGGCCTTTGTGCAGCAGCTGCTTTCTCAATTCCCCCTGGCGCATTTCCACATCATTAAATCTCTGTAAAATAGCAAATGCCCCGACGCAGGCGTCCTGGCGCAGTACAGGCACCACCTCCACGCTGACATTGATGCCGTTTATCTTTTTGACCTGGGCTTTCACCCGGCTTTTTTCCCGCAGGCATTTGGAAAATCCGATATAGGGGAACACCTGTTCTCCCCGTTTTCCCATGACCAGGGAGCCGCTTACTCTTGTGATCTCCTCCGCGTGATGGCTGCAGGCGAAAATCTCTCCCAGCTCGTTTACGCCGATAACCCCTTCCTCCAGGATCTCCATAAGGATGTGGAACTGGCTTTCCAGACGGATGGATTTGGCGAACATCTGGTCAAAGCTGTAGTTATTGGTGGCTATGGCCCGAAAATACTCCTGAAAAGGGGCGGTTTCCAGAAGATATGCCAGGTCCAGGCGCAGGGCGATCTCAATCATCATGCCGGAGGTGCAGGAGCGCTGCCCCAGATTGATGACGGTCTCGATCTCTGCGGGTACATAGCGCATCTCGTCTGGGGTTACGGCCATGTGGACGTCCTCATATTATCGTTACTCCGCCAGGAGGTAGTCCCGGCCCTTGGCTGTACAGAGCCTGTGTGCGTTGCCCTTGCCGCTGCGGATGCCTACCATGCCATAGGAGGAGATATTGTGTCCGTGAAAGTAGAGGTGAATCCCGGCATTTATAAAAACGGCATGAGCGTGGGGATCCCCGGTTTTGACCGCGTTGGCCTGAAATACGCCGCAGCCCTGGGGGCCTGCCTGGGCAATCCCCACAAGAGCCTGCAGCTTTTGGAGGATATTGACGAGACGATCTCTCAAAAGGCCATTGAGCTGGCGGAGGCCCGCCATGCGGTTGTGATGATCAACCACAGCGAGACGCAGCTTTACGCCAGGGCAGAGATCATCACCACTGCAGGCATCGGCATCAGCGAGATACGGAATACTCACGCCAACATTATTTTGACCAAGAGAAATCATGAAGTCCTTCTTCAGAAAGAATACGCGGTCAGCTCCAATGACGAGATCCATCAGAAACTGATGGAAATGACCGTGGCCCAGATCAAGGAAGTTGTTGACCAGTGCAGTGAGGAGGAGCTGGCCTACATGACCGAGGGCGTGGAGATGAACGGAAAGCTTGCGGATTATGGGCTGGACCATACTGTGGGCATCGGGATCGCGTCTGCCCTCCAAAAACAGCTCCGGGGACACGGATTGGGTGTTCCTGGGAGCTGTTTTATTTCGGTAACTATTTTTATAGAAGCAATGCTCTCTGCCTGGAGTCGGGGATATTCATCTGGATGCGGTATTTTGCCACCGCTCTTCTGGATATGGCAATTCCCTCATCAGCCAATTTCTCTGCCAGCTTCTGGTCGCTGAAAGGT
>Ga0137306_100872_pt1 | contig 36203 bp, 22 predicted proteins | sample Inofroosms_March_FD_97187 | JGI IMG/M metagenome (GOLD analysis project Ga0137306, IMG submission 97187) | Mouse cecal microbial communities from Vienna, Austria - N-Acetylneuraminic and N-Acetylglucosamine D2O microcosms_March | ecosystem: Host-associated > Mammals > Digestive system > Large...
ATGATATATTTATGGTATTGGATGGCTTTACCCAATTCCTTGGGAACCCATTCAGACTGTTCGGCATTTTCAGATAATACAAGGAGAAAGATGTCACAGCCTTTGATGGCATCGATGATTTCCCGGGTATATTTTCCTCCTGCATAGATTCCTGCCCGGTCCATCCAGCAGTCAATATGATTTTCTTCTAATGTGCTTTTAATTTTGTCTGCCCATTCGGTATCTTTCCTACTATAAGAGATAAATACTTTTTTTTCCATTGTTTTGCCTCTTTGATCATGATTTGGTTTTTAAATTTTTTCTACTATTTCTTTTATAATAGCAAAGGTCTGCTCTTTTGTATATACATAAGGACTTTCTGGAAGGAAGGATAGAAAGTCAGCGAGCGCGGATCGGATGCCTGATTCTTGAATAGAAATGCAATTCCAGGAGGAATGTTCGGTATAATTTAAAAGATAAGCAGTTTCTTCTGTTACATTCAGGTTCAGGTTTTCCGGAATACAGAAAGTATTGGGGTTGATGATGTGCAGGATGGGCGGGCCGGTTTTACATATATCACAAAGATGGGTTAGGAGGGCCCGACGATCCTCTGGAGAGACTGCTTTTTCAGGAAAAGGAAGCATACCAGAGCAAATTCCATATTTTGCAAAGTTAAAAAGCCCCTGTCTGGTAAAAAAATGGTAATGAGGGATATCAGATGCCTGCAGGGCCACGATATCAGCCAGATAAGGGGCGTAATTTACATGGTATTGCGGAAACAAGGCTGTGGAAGCAAAGGATCGGACGCCTGATTCCTGTGGGAGAAAATGGTCAGTAGTTTGGACGATTTCTTGACAGTGAAGCAGGTGTTTTTGGAACCGTATTTGATAAAGCTGTACTATAGCCGGATCAAAAGATAAGAAAGCGCTCTTCATATCTTGCGAAAAGAGAATCACGCAATCCTTTAAAATAGCATAATAAGGGTAGAGAATGCCGTAATTTTGATCGTTGAGCGGATCATCATAGTAAAAATAAGCCTTGTACTGGAAATGTGTGGAAAGGCAGAGCGGAAGGATAGAGGATATCACATGCAGGTTATGGCTCTGACTTTTGGGGCGCATGTTTACTTTTGCCAGGGGGAAAATCTGGGTGATTTTCAGCATATCATTCTGCCGGGGTTTGGCAGGAACCAGCCAGGCATCCATAAAAGTATGTCTGGGATCCGGCGGAAGAAACAGATAAGCGAATGGATTTTCGAAGGTAAGAGCATTGCGGCCTAATTCTCTCTGAAAAAGATAAAGAACATTCACAAAGCCAGAGACAACGCAGGTATCCTTTTTTCTGTGGGAAACAAAAGGATAGCAAGAATTTGCGAGGGTTGTTTGTGAATAGGTCTCCATCTGTTTTTCATTTTTATAGATAAGGGATACGGATTCAATCAGTTCCTTGACGGATAAGCGCTGAAAATACAGCTCCTTTCCCACTTTGGAAATTTCATAGGTAGTTTCTAGTTCCTGTTTTTCTGGAGGCTGTAACTGTAGATGCTCCATAAGGACGGCAAAAACTTCCGGATCAGGTGTCCGCTGATTGGCAATATAGCGTTGGATGTTGACACGGTTAATTCCTGTTCTGCGGGCATATTGATAAATATTAAAACCGCTTTGCTCAATATGTTTTCTTAAAATTTCCCCAAAAGTTTTCATCAATGTGTATCCCTTCGATTCCATACTCCTTGCATTATAAAGTTAAAAAAGAAGGTTTGTCAATGAAGCAATGGAATGTATACAATAAAAATAGCCGGTACAGTTACCGGTACATATTGCTGGAGGAGAAAGAGGCAGGTAAAATTAAAAAAATGTATATTTTTGGAAAAATTTTAGAAGAATGAGCGACAGGGGGGACATGGTAATGACAGGATTTACTTATGAAAACCAGGGACAGGATACCCTTCTGGTGTATCATCTTCAAAAATGGGAACATTTGGATTCTTTCGCAAGAGGAATGATCCACAGCAATAAAATTTCAGGAATTCTTCCATTATCTTTTGTTCAAAATGAAAGAGAGCAATATTTAGAATATTTTGTGACATCAAAAATCCCATTAAGAAATTATCTTCAAAAAGAGATGGAAAGGCTCACAGTGTTGAAGCTGTGTTCTTCCCTTGTTCACGTGCTGCTGGGATTGGAAGAATCTAGGCTTCCCCGGGAGAAACTACTTCTGGATATTGATTTTATTTTTATGGATGCCACAAAGAGGGAGTTTGGCCTGATATATTTGCCCGTAGAGGAATTTCAACCTGGACAGACCGTAGAAGAGTTTTTACGTTGGCTTCTTTCTCATATGCAATTCCGTTTGGATCAGGATGTGACCTATGTGGCGAAAGTCTTTCATTATATGAATCAGCCGGGAGGTTGTAATTTTCGGAAGCTATTTTCCTATTTGACCGACTTAATGGAGGGAGATATTCGGGAGACAGGAGCGGTCAGCCAGAGATCCGGGGATATGGTCAGAGAGAATTCCTCTGTGTGGCCGCCGAACCAAGGAGTGAGGCAGAAGCATTTATCGATGTGGTCACAGCCGGGAGAGATGAGACAAGAGAGTTTGTCTGCGAGGTATTCAGATCCTGTATCGACGGTGTATACAGGAGGATTTTTGCCGCAGGCTCCATCGGAAACGGAACTTTGTGGGGAAAATTGTGATGCTACTGTGAATTTGGAAGAAGAATATAAAGGAAACATCCCTCAGGGACAGCGAGTCGGGAAATTGATCCGCCGGAGAAATGGCCAAAGTGCGGTGATTCAAAAGGAAGTTTTTCATATTGGCAGAGGAGCAAATTTTGTGGATTTTCAGATTGCGGATAATCGGGCAATCGGAACATCGCATGCGGACATTTTATTGATTCAGGGACAATATTATATTCGCGATCGCAACTCTTTAAACCACACTTATGTGAATGGAGCTATGGTAGCCGCCGGACAGGAGCGACCGATTTATGGGGGCGATGTGATTACTCTGGCAAATGAGGATTTTGATTTTATTATCAGTTGAAAACGGGGTGAGGCAGGAAATGTTGCAGATATCAATGAGTGAATGGTTATTTTGGGGTGGTATAGGAGTTATGGCAACAGCAGCGATCCTGGCAGTGATTTTTTTTGTGATTTTTATGATCACAGGCCAGTGGCTAAAAGAGAAGCTGGAGCAGGAATATGGGAAGCCCTTTGACAGCAGAAGAAATCATGGTTGAAAATGGGATAAAAGGCAGATGGTAGAGAAGGCAGGAAAGCAAGCATGGCTCGTGTGATAGCAGGAATTTATGAAATACAAGAACAGATAGGCGCCGGGGGAGGCGGGATCGTATACCTGGGGCGCCATATAAGACTGAACAAGCAGATTGTATTGAAAGCAGATAAACGGAATCTGAATACAAAGCCTGAGGTTTTGCGCCGGGAAGTGGACATGTTGAAGGGGCTAAGTCACACATATATTCCTCAGGTGTATGACTTTGTTCAGGAAGATGGGGTAGTCTATACCGTTATGGATTTTATTGACGGAGAGAGCCTTGATCATCTTTTAAAAAGAGGAGAGCGCCTGACACAGCCACAAGTGATTCTCTGGGCCTGTGAATTGCTACAGGCGCTGGAATATCTTCACAGCCAGCCGCCTTATGGAATCTTGCATGGAGATATCAAGCCAGCCAATATCATGCAAAGACCCAATGGTGATATCTGCTTGATCGACTATAACATCGCGCTTGCGCTGGGAGAAGACGGAGCAGTGAGGGCGGGATTCAGTCGAGGATATGCTTCGCCGGAGCATTATGGGATCGAGTATGCTGGCAAGTCAGGGAATGAAACGAAGCAGAGTACAGAAGCTGGCAGGAACGAAAATCACACAGAAGAGATAAAAAAACAAGAAAAGAGTTACCAGACAGAGAAGAGAGAAAGTTTAGAAGCCCTACCAGAATCTTTGGAAGCGACAGAAACCTTGGAAGAAGCAGCCAAAGAAGATTTGACGGAGAGGCTGCAGACTGTGGCCTTGCCAGAGCCGTTAGATCCGACAGAGAATCTGGAGACAGCAATGTTTGCACAACCGTTTGAACCGACGGAAGCGCTGGAAGGAGTCCGTGACGAGGACCTCACGGAAAATCTGGAAACGATAGTGCTGTCGGAAGCAAGTGGGGCTACAAAGATGCTAGAGACGGCGGCGGTGCCGGAAGCGACAGAAGTCTTGGAGACGATGGTGCTGCCGGAAGCGACAGAAGTCTTGGAGACGATGGTATTGCCGGAAGCGACAGAAGTCTTGGAGACGATGGTATTGCCGGAAGCGACAGAAGTCTTGGAGACGGTAGTACTGCCGGAAGCGACAGAAGTCTTAGAGACGATGGTGCTACCAGAAGCGACAGAAAATTTGGAGACCGCAATGCTGCAGGTATCTGCAGAGCCGACAGAGGTTTTAGAAACGGTGGCATTGTCCGGACAATCCGATACCATTTCGGGAGTCTTAGCGGCAGAAAGTTTGGAGGCAGCAGAGAAAAAGGGAAGAGAAGAGGACAAAACAGAAGAGAAAAAGGGATCGATATCTTCTGGAAGTACGGGAAGTCGTTCTGGGGTTATGCTTGATGTGCGTTCTGATATTTATAGTTTGGGCGCCACGCTTTATCATTTGTTGTCTGGCCGTCGTCCGGCTCAGGATGCCAGAGAAGTAGAGCCACTAGGGCCGGAGATTTGCAGCCCTCAGATATCCAGGATTCTTCAAAAATCCATGGCTGTCAGTCCGGATATGCGTTATCAGACAGCAGGAGAGATGCTGGAAGCATTTCGGTTGCTTCATATACGGGATGAAAGAGTGGTGCGCCGCAGAAAACGGGCCAGGATCACAGCTGCGCTCTTATCGGTGGTATTTTTGTCTGGTGGAGGAAGTACATTTACCGGAATGAAGCGGATGGAACAGACGCAGGAATCCCTGACTCTAGCAGAATATTCGGCGAACCGTCTGGCAGAGGGGAATGTATCCGGAGCGATTGAACTAGCGCTTCAGGCGATTCCGGAGGGGAGCAGTATTCTGGAAGCGCCAGTTACGGCACAAGCTAGGAAAGCATTGACAGATGCACTGGGAGTTTATGATCTTTCAGATAGTTTTAAGTCTCTGGATGCGATAGAGCTTCCATCTGCTCCGTTTACGATAGTGGTATCTCCGGACAACTCTTGTTTTGCGGCGGTTTATCAATATGAGACAGCGATATTTGATATGGAGAGCAGAGAACAGATTGCGGTATTGCCAATGCAGCCTTCTGCCCTTGCCGAAGTGGTGTTTGCAGATAAAACCCATATCATTTATGCGGGAGAACAGGGAGTGACTGCTTATGATCTGGAAAAGAAAGAACCGTTATGGCAGGGAGAAGTAGCCACCACTCTGGCAATTTCCGGAGATGGAACCACAGTGGCAGCCGTGAACCGGGATGAGGCATATGCGGCAATTTATCGGGTGTCCGACGGTGAGAAGCTGACAGAATGTTCCTTTGGAGGACAGCATATGGAGGTGGCGGTTAATGATATTTTTGCAAATCCTCATAACCGCATTTTTTCGCTAAATGAGAAGGGGGATATGCTTGCTGTCAGTTTTGCCGGCGGTGGCCTGCAGATTTTTGACTTGGCCCGGCCAGATGAGGATTTGATTATCTTTGAGGAAAATGATGAAGCAGGATACGATCATTATGAAGGAGGGTTTTGCGGCAGGTATTTTGCATTTGCAGCAGATAAAAGTGACGAGTCTTTATTTGGCCTGGTAGACACCGAGGAAGGAGTCTATGTGGGAGGCTATGATTCCAAAGATAATTTCTTTCTCAAGACAGATGCCAAGGGGATTTATCTTGCCAACGGCAATTTACTGGTAAAGTTTGATCCAGAGACTTTGGAGGAGATGGAGCTGGCTTATACCAATGAGAAGAATATCACAGGTTTTGCTATTGGAGAGGAATATGTTCTGACTACAGCCGATGATAATACATTTTCCTTTTATGATGGTGGGGCAAACCTGGTCTTAACAGAGACGAATCCGGAGACATATGATTTTGCAGTTCTGGCAGGAGAATATGCAGTACTTGCCGGACGAAACGGACCGTCTGTGCGTCTTATGAAGAAAAAAGGCCATGAAGAAGCCAGACTGGCTTCCTATGACGCCCGCTATCTTCATGATGAAGCCCGTATCAGCCAGGACAAAAAGACTTCTATGCTTTTTAAATATGAAGACTTCCGCATTTATGACAGAGATGGTCAGATGGTGGCACAAATGGAGCTGCCAGATCCGGAGTACATATACGATCAGCAGTTTAGAAGAACGGAAGAGGATTCCTGGCTGGAAGTAATCTGGTATGATGGTACAGTCCGAAATTACAGTGCAACGGATGGGTCTTTGATAAAAGAAGAAAAGAAAGAACCGCCATCTAAAGACTTGGAAGAAGAGTTTTATACCGATCGCTATCGGATCGTTTCCACCCTTCATGGAGCGCCGGAAGTGTACGATCAAAAGACAAACAAAAAAATAGCCGAGCTTGAGGAAGATGCTTATCTTACTTATGTAACGCAAACAGAAGAATATATTATAACGGAGTATGTCAGCGCAGCGGGAGAGCGTTATGGCCTTTTGCTGGATGACAGACTGCAGACGGTGGCATATCTGCCTATGCTTTGTGATATCATGGACGGGATGCTGGTGTTTGACTATGGATCTGGGGATCTGCGGCAATGCCGCTTGTATTCCCTTCAGGAGCTGACAGCTCTTGGAGAGTTATATCTACAGCAAACGAAATAAGAAATCGTCGTTTGCTATAGTCCCTTCGGGGTGCACATGGTTTGAGAAAGGTAAGGCGGTGTTGGATTGACAGCCAAAATCAGCGCAGAAATGTCAAAAGATGGGAAAGGAGAAAATGAAAGAAATGAGACGTATCAAACGGGGGCTGGCAGTGTTTCTGGCGGTAATGCTTTTGCTTCCGACCCAGGGGATCCTGGCAGCGGAAGAGCTGCCGCTGAATACCGCAGAGGAACAAAGTATCGAGGAAGGAGGAATGGAAATAGATTTCTCTGATACGGAAGAAGATTCGGAAACCGAAGAAGATTCTGTGGAGGAGGAAGAAACAACCGAAGACGAGACAGCTTTTGCAGAAGATAACTCGCAAGACGAGACATCTGCAAAAGAGGAAGCAGAGTTTGTAGAAGAGAGCGACGCAAAAGAGGAATCTTCCACAACAGATACCAAAGAAAAAGAAACTTTTGACGAGGCGAATGTGGCAGAGGAGAAGCCTTCGCAAGAAGAGACTGTTGCAGTAGAAGAAAAGCCTTCGCAAGAGGAGACCGCTGCGACAGAAGAGGAGACTTCGCAAGAGAACGCAAGTGCCGTAGAGGAAAAGGATTCCAATGAGGAGGAAGATGTTGTAGAAGAACTGTTGGACGAGGATCTGGTATACGATATAGATCTGGAAGACGGACAGAGCAAAGATTTCGAACTAAATAAAAAGCAGGAAAAAGCAACGCCAAGCAATGCACAAGAATTGTCAGAGGATGAAATCGGCTATAATACAGGCAGCAAGGTATATTATGTGGTCAGTCAGGAAGATTTTGAAAATGGGTTTGGCGACGCGAGCTTTGAAGAAGACGGGAGCTATACCATCAATATTCCGGAAGAAAATCCGTTTTTCCCTTATGAGGTACAGTTTACCTGGGAGGGCAAGACAAAAAATGTATGGTTCATGACACCGGAAGACAGTGTAGAGATCGGGGATCACACCTTTTATGTATCGGCTTTCTTTGATGGGACAGTTGTAACCCAGATGAATTTTGAGGTGGCCGGGGATACTGTGGTGGTGTATCCGGAGAAAAAGGAGTTTACCGATGGAGACGGACTTATGCCCTTGTCCCTTTTGCCACTGGAGGAAAGATATCTTCAGGTTGATTTGACGGGTTATACGCCTATCGAGCTGACCAGGGTATCATTCCATCAGATTTTTACTGGGGAAAATGTGCTGAAAGATACGGATAATGTAATGTGGACGTACAATACCACAGAAAAAGATTATGAGATCAGCACGTCAGACGCAATCGTCGATCTTAGCCGGAGCACCCGTTATGGTTATAGCAGTTGGGAGATGATTGTAGGCGCGGCGGATCAATTGGCGGCAGAAAATATCCGTTACCGAATAACGTTGGAAACAACACCTTCGGAGCAATGGCTGATACCAACGCTTTACCAACAAGACAGCGAGGGAACACGGACAGAAATCAGCATCATAGACAATGATGGTTATTATGACAGCAACACGAACCGTTATCTGGAATTTACGGTAGATAGGAAGAGTTTAAATGATCAAGCAGAAAACTATCTAGGATTGGAGATCAATCCGTCAGTTTTTGAAGCGGTTCTTTATGATCATGTGACAGTATACAGTGGCAGTTATGAGGATCCGGCAACGGCGGAGGCTGAGGGAACCGACATTACGGCTCAGATATTTACAAAAGATATGACAGCTATGGATGCCGGTTATTTATTGTCGAGCGGTTCTAGGATTACCATAGTAGCCTATGATTCTGCCGGAACGGTTTTGGGATGTCTGCCTCTGAGAATACAGATGTATCGGAGTGGGAATCGTGTTACAAATCGCGGGCTGTACAAAAAGTCAGACAACGGCAGAGAATCGGCATACAATAGAACGAGCTATAGCTATGAAGATGATAGTCGTGTGGAGACTGTTACCTACACATTAAAACCCGGATTTGCTGTGGATGAAGAGTATTCTATGGTCTTCAGAGCCTACGGAGCTGACAATTTAGAGGATAATTCTCTGGTGACGGCGGCGTATGTGGGGCTTTATGAATCGATAGAGGAGGCAACACAAAAGGGCGCTACGGATATCAAGGACAGCTTGTTTGATAACAGCGACAATGGCGGATATACGGCAAATTACAGTCAGGGTGTATATTTTAGTATCTTTATTGGCACCGATGATGACGAACAGCAGATTCTTGATCAGTATTGTATTAAAACAAAAGAATATGAAGAAATCATTCCGGATCCTAACAGTGGTACGGCAGTGACATTCACCGAACTGGTAGACGAACAGGGAACTGTGGTAAGCTATCAAATCGAACAGAATAAAGATTCCTATGCCGAGCAGAATTTTATCACCATGCTGGTGGATCTGGATGTGGATTTGACAAATCTGGCGCCAATATTTTATACGCAGACAGGAATTCATTTGTATGCTGCCGGAAGCAGCTCTCCGGAAATCAGCGGCAAGAGTTTTCATGATTTTTCAAAAGGGCCTGTACAGTATACGGCTTCTGCTGAAAACGGAAAGAATGCCAAGAATTACTGGCTTCATGTGATTAAGGCCAAGGAAGGGGTAGGAAAGCTTCATATCAACAGCTTATCCGATGAGAATGCCAAGACCAGAGAAGATGAAAATGGAGTGATCTATTCGACTCGTGAAATGTTCCTAGACGGGCGTTATGATTATCGTCATGATATTCTGGTTACCAATGTAGGAACGGAACCAGTTACGAAGTTATCAGCAGAACTCGTGTCCGATCAGGTAGAATTGGATCCCTACTGGACATTTAAGGGGAATTATGATTTGGCAGGAGCAGGTGAAATCCAGTCATATGGCGAGATGCAGAATCTTGCCAAGTTGCGGATTTTGCCGAAAGAAGGAGTGGAGGACGGAACAGATATTTCCGGTACTTTGCGGATCAAGTCCGGCACTCAGCTTCTGATGGAGCTGACCCTGACTGGTGTGGTGGGAGATCCCTGTATTATTACCAAGGAGATCCCGGTCGCGGTCAAATATGTTCCTTATGGAACGATGATTCAGAACAGCAACAAATACAGCTGGAATGAGGTAAGCTATTCGCTCAATGGCGGCAAATTGCCAGGCGGCATGATTTTAAAGCCCAACGGAGAGCTGTATGGTGTACCCACAGAGGCGGGAGAATTTACGTTCACCGTGCGCATGGAAAACAGCTATAGTAGTTTTTCAGACAGTCCAAGAAAATTTAACCTGACGGTGATTGAAAATACGAATATGAATGTAGAGAGCGCTACGGATTTGGGTTATGAGCTGATCGAACGTGTGCCGAATATTTCAATGAATTCTACGGAAGATCACAGAATGGTATCTGTAGGCGTCTACGATGAATTCGTTGCGTTGTTCTTGGATGGTGAAAGGCTGGTGGAAGGAGTGGATTACGACTCGGAATCTGGCAGCACTCGGATCACAATCCGGAATCAGACATTGAAACGTTCTCAGACGACGGGAACTCATACGTTAGGTATCGAGTTCCGGACTAAGGGAACCGATGTTTTGAAACGGGCAGCACAAAACTATGTACTTACAAAAGCAGGCGGCAGCGGTGGTGGCGGAAGTAGTAGCAGTGGAAGCAGTAGTAGTACCAGTAACAAAACAAATACTACTTCTGGTACGGTAAGCCAGGATGCTAAAAAAGGACACGTGAATTCTCAGACAGGTATTGTTACAGGAGCCGGAGCCGGGTATTCGAACTGGCAGCAGGACGAGCGTGGATGGAAGCTGATTTATGCAGACGGAACCATGGCCGGCGGAACTATGCTGACATTGGAAAACGCTACTGTTGTAGAGCAGGTTCTCTGGGAGAAGATCAACGGTGCCTGGTACGCCTTTGGTGTGGATGGCTATTTGAAAACGGGCTGGATTTATGATTATCAGCTGAGTAATTGGTATTGGGTATCCATGGACAAAGGAATGCAAAGTGGTTGGCATACAGATGTCGCGGACAATCGTACGTATTATTATCTGGAACCGTCAACCGGAGCAATGGTAAGCGGGTGGAAGAATATCAATAATATTTGGTATTATTTCAACAGTGAAACTTCCGGTGCAAAACCTTATGGCGCTATGTATGCGAATGAAACTACGCCGGATGGGTATCATGTAAACGCAGATGGAGCATGGGACGGACAGAGCAATTCATAGTTTTTCTTAAAGGAAGGGGGGCGCCTCAGGATTGGGAAATCCATCAGGGGGCGGCGCCCCTTTTTTTGTTTCATAGGAAAGTAAGAAAAAAGTAAGGAAATTGCAGTATAATATTTATTTTTCATAGATTTTTATGTCAGTTTATGGTAAAATAAAATATCTGTATTGTAAGATATCTGCAATATAGATAATGCTGGTATCGTACCAGCCCCATGGTGGATACGGCGAAAAATAAGAGGAAAGAGAGGAGCAAGAAGTTGAAGCATAGGATGAAGTGGAAACGACGAGTGGCAGTAATACTCACGATTGCTTTGACGGGCAATACTTGGGCAGGAGGGGTGGTATCTTTTGCAGACAGTAAGGATTCAATCAAATGGTCGATTGAAGAAGTGGCAGACTTGCCGGAGGAAGTTTTGAACCAGCAGGTGAACCAGGGGATGACGGAAGATGAACTGAATTTGCCCGAGTATTTACAGGTGATTGTTGAGCAGCAGGAGGCGGAGGACGGATCGGTAATGCTGCCGGCAGGAAAGACAGAAGCAGGAAAGGCCACAGACACAAAATGGGCGCAAGAGGCCACGGATTCCGGAAAAGGGGAAAAAGCGACAGACTCCGACAGCCGGGAGGATTCCTGGGAATTGGTTCCGGTCACTTGGTCGCTTGTCAATGCAGACAATGGACAGGATGTCTATGACGGAGAAGTTGCCGGCACTTATGTTTTTGAAGCGGAACTGGCGGATGACCACTATGAGATGGGGAGCGCTCTGCTGCCGATGGTTACGGTGGAAGTGGAAGAGGACGCTGAGATTGTAGAGTACATAAGTGAGCTGGAGTATATGGGAGACATAGAAACCTCGGTATCGACAAGCTTTTTTGGTTTGGCTGACGGAACGGTGGATCTGAAGGGAACAAATGAAGAGCGGTGGATTGACCGGATCGATATACCAGAGGAGATGATGGATTTCTATCAGGTATTGGAGGAAGGTACCGATAACGACGGAACAGAAGATATTTTTATTGATGACGAATACTTCTCAAAGGAAAATGCTACAATATTTGATACTGCGACGGAAGGCGTAAAAAAGGAATACAATGTAATTCCCATTATGACTATAAAAGATACGCCGAAGTTGGAGGATAATCAGCGGAATTATTATAGAAATTGTCTTTATGCCGCTTATTTCGCCTTTGATCGGGACCATCCGGAAGTTTTTTGGCTGGATAGTAGCTGGACTTATTGGTATGGAACGGGAAAGAACGTAGGGGGACAGATACTCTATGATTATACCCTGTATTTCATGCTGAAAAGTCATGCTAGTGGAGACAATATCGATGCCCGTGCCAAAGACTATCGAAGTGAGGCAGAGATAGAGCAGGCAATCCGTAATCGGGATCAGAATGTGAAGACGATTTTAAGCAGTGTGAATTCTTCGGATGTCGTGGATCAGATTATGGGGTATAATGACTGGCTGGTCATGAACAATGCCTATAATTCAGATTTAGATAATGCAAGGGAGAATTATCGAGCTGCATGGGAATGTACTTCCGCGTTGGCGGGCAGTACCGGCAATAAGGGGCCGGTATGCGAGGGATATTCCCGGGCATTGAAAGTATTGTGTGATCAGGTGGGAATTCCTTGTGTGTTGGTAGATGGAGATGCCTATGGAGAACCTAGCGAGGCTCATATGTGGAATTACGTGGAGGTAGACGGCGCGTGGTATGCCGTAGACGTAACCTGGAATGATCCGTTTGATAAGGATAATGCGAATGCTGCGATTTCCGGATATGAAAATATCAATTGGATGTTGCTGGGGGCAGAGACTCCTGTGAGAGAAGATAACGACGGAACGATCTGGAATTTCCTGGAATCCCATCCGGTAAGTAATAGTCCAAGTGAAGGCAGTCCGAATTTTACCAATGGCCCAGAGCTCAGCGCGGACAGATATCCTCTGTCGGTTCCGGAAGTAAAATTTACTTCTTCTAGTGAGATACAGAGTGTGTCCTATACCGGAAGCGCGCCGAAGATTACGCCTCCGCTGGTAACCCTAGAGGACAGAAACGGCAATGTTACTCAGATTCAAAACCCTGTCCTTTCTTATTCTCATCAGATCAGCGGTGGATCTGGCTATATCGCCGGACTGCCTGTAAATGCAGGTACCTATACCATCCGGGCTAGGGTGGAGGCATCAAAGACCGGAGGTTATCGGGGCGCTGACAGCATCAATACCATGACGCTGACCATAAAAAAAGGAACCCGCACGATTCCGGCGCCGGAGGCGGCTGGCAAGACGGATTCTTCCGTCACCTTAAAAGAACTGACGGCTTTTACCGGAGCCAATGACGGTACGGTAGAATATACGTACAGCACCAATGAGAACGTACCAGGCACAGTTTGGCAGAAGAGTCCTGTATTTACAGGATTACAGCGGAATACTACTTATTATTTCTTTGCCCGGGTTACAGGCGGCAAGAATTATGAAAATGCCGTATCCGTCGGAAGAGAAGTGGCGACAGAAAAAACAAAACTGCCGAAGCCGGTGTTAAAAAAGATTACTTATCCTTATACGGGTGAAAGTATCACTATGATTCCGGAAGGATTTGACGAGACAATTATGACCATTACCGGAAATACGGCAATCGAACGAGGGACATATGAAGCAAAGATTTCGTTAAAGAGTCCGGATTATGTGTGGGAGGATAGTACGGCAAATCCCGTGGTTCTGGAATGGAAAATTTTGCTGGAAAGAACATTTCCGTCTCTGAGTGCATCCGAAGACAGCATTACGGAAACCAGTGTTCTTTTAAAAGGTATGACCCCCAATCCTCCGGAAAGCGCTAGCGATGGTAAGCTGGAGTATGGTTATGCGACTGTCGATGACAGTGAGCAGGTGAAAAACTGGCAGAGTAGTAACACATTTACCGGGCTGGAGAGCGGTACAACATATTATTTCTTCGCTCGGATGACAGGCGGCAGTGTATACGTGGATTTGCTGTCAGAATCGTGCGCGGTTACAACGAAGAAGTTTAAGGTAAAAAAGCCGGCGCTGACGGATGCCGGAAATTATGTTTACCAGGGAAGCTTAATTCAGGTGCCAGTGACTGGCTATGACGAAAAAACCATGGTTATCAGCGGTACAGAAGCAGTAAATGCCGGAGATTACGAAGCAAAGATCAGTCTGAAAGATCCGAAACATTATGAGTGGGAGGACGGCTCTGTAACGGATGTTGCTCTTGCATGGAAGATCGCCAAAAAGGCGGTGACAGTAAAGGCGGCAGATAAACGCAAAACTTATCGGACGGAGAATCCGGAGTTGACGTTAGAGGAGCTGCCAGCAGGACTGTTAGTTGGTTCTGACACGATAGAGGCGTTGAAAGTGACGCTTACCACCACAGCAGAAAAAGATTCGACACCGGGAGATTATCCGATTACCGGAACGGCCGGAACAGACGGCAACTATGAGGTGACGGTGGAACCAGGAATTCTGACCATTACCAAAAGATCGTCGGGAGGCGGTGGTGGAGGTGGCGGCGGTGGAGGTAGCTCTACTACCAATACTAACAGCAGCGTTCATACTATCGGAGGAGGTCCTAGCGGCAGTTACGCTATGACGGGTAATTGGCAGGGGGATGGACAAAAAGGCTGGAAATTCCAGAAGAGCGATGGCAGCTATGCCGCGAGCACCTGGGGCCAAATCAACAATACTTGGTATTATTTCGATGCCAACAGCAATATGGTTACTGGATGGTATTCCGTCAGCGGCAAGTGGTATTATCTGAATCCGGCAGAAGGGGCTGGACAGGGTTCTATGATTACTGGCTGGCATTTTGATCCGGCTTATCAGCAATGGTTCTATCTGGTTCCGGAAGGAAGTATGGCGACCGGATGGCAGGAGATTGGCGGTAAATGGTATTATCTGAATCCGGAGGCAAATGGATCGCAGGGCGCCATGGCGGCCAATACTTACATCGGCGATTTCTATGTGGGAGCAGACGGCGCATGGATACCGTAAGCGCAAACGGATGAGTAAATCCATAAGCGGCATCATAAAACAGATTTAACAGTCAGAGGACTGTCTCATAGATTACTGTGAGGCAGTTCTTTTGCATATTTGCAAAAATAAAAAATGGAAAAGGAATTGGCGGACCGTGGCCAAATTTTGTACAACCATTGACGAAATGCATAAAATCGAGTACAATGATTGAGATACATGATGGAAAAAAGTGGAGGAGTTTTTACAAAAATATGGATGATGGCTATTCGTACTTGTGGATCATTTTCGGAGCAGTGTTCTGTTTTGGGGCATTGGGATGGCTGACCTTCCGATACTGGAAGTCCCGGCAGGAGAGTGTGACGGAAGAGGATATCAAGACGATGGTGAATGAAGGTCATGAGCAGGGCGTCCTAGAAAGCAGAGAAGCAAAGATGATCAGCAATATTTTCGAGTTGGATGAAAAGGAAGCTGGGGATATCATGACTCACAGGAAGCATATTGTGGCGCTTTCTGGTGATATGCCGCTGAAAGAAGCGGCCAGATTTGTGCTTCAAGAAGGGAATAATACTCGATATCCGGTCTACAAAGAAGATCTGGATGACATCATTGGCACAATACATATGCGGGATGTTCTGGTTCATGCAGAGAACCCCCAGGAAGCGGCTATGGAACTTTCTAAAGTGCCAGGGGTGCTGCGGGAGGCCCAGTTCATTCCGGAAACCCGGAATTTGGATTCCTTGTTTAAGGAGATGCAGTCCCAGAAGATTCATATGGAGATTGTTATTGACGAGTATGGACAAACGGCAGGACTGGTCACTATGGAGGATATTTTAGAAGAGATTGTAGGCAATATTATGGATGAATATGACGTGGAGGAAAAATTCATCGTCCGACAGGAGAACGGAGAGTTTGTCATGAGCGGCATGACTCCATTGCGGGAAGCTCAGGAGGCGCTGGGAATTCAGTTGCCAGAAGAGGATCTGGATAATTATGATACGGTGAACGGCCTTCTTATTTCCCGGTTGGATCGGATTCCTCAGGAGGAAGAAAAGCCGGAGGTGGTTTATCAAGGAGTTCGTTTCTTGGTGATGAAGGTGGAGAATAAAATGATCCACACAATTCGGGCGGAGAAGTTACCGGAGGAAGGAGCAGAGACAAAAGACGCAAATTTGGAAGATGAGGAACCGGAGAAATGATTGCCGTTTTTAAGAATGATTGTATAGGATCGTGAGAAAAGGACGCCTGTTCAGGCGTTTCTTTTTCTCTTTTGCGACCCGCCGCAGGCGGAGAATCCTGCGAAGCAGGATTCTTTTTTATGGACAATAAGTTATGAAGTATGACAGAGAATGGAGAGGCTTACATGATAAAAGGGATTACAGATACAAAGGATATGCTGAGAGACCGGATTTTTTTGCGGAAAGCAGTGATGATTGCGTTGCCGGTGGCGTTGCAGGGTATGCTGAATACGATTGTAAATCTGGTGGATACGATGATGATCGGACAGCTGGGAGAAACGACGATAGCGGCAGTGGGGCTGGCAAACAAGGTGTTTTTTGTTTTTTCTTTACTGGTATTCGGAGTGGCCAGCGGTTCCGGTGTGTTGGCGGCGCAGTACTGGGGAAATCAGGATGAAAAGAATATTCGGAAAGTGACGGGACTGGCTCTGCTGATTGCGTTGGTGGGCTCTTTGTTTTTTGTCATACCTAGTGTGATGTATCCGTCGGCAGTGATGCGGATTTTTACCAACAGCCAGGGAGCAATTCAGATTGGCGCGGTGTATTTGGCAGTAGCAGCACTGTCTTATCCATTTACGGCTCTGACTAATATCTATGTGGCCATGTTGCGTGCCGTGGGACGAGTGAAAGCGCCGGTGATGATAAGCTGCATGACAATTTTGATTAACATTACTTTGAACTATGTGTTGATTTTCGGCCATTTTGGCGCGCCGAGACTGGGAGCGCAGGGTGCGGCCATTGCCACATTGACGGCTCGGATTGTCGAGTCGGGAGCGATATTAGGGGTAGTGTATCTGACACGATCGCCGATTGCTGGAAGATTTGGGGAATTGTTTGGCTATGGCGGCGCTTTTGTTCGTCAGTTTGTGGGAACAGCTAGTCCGGTGATTGCCAATGAGTTTATCTGGGGTTTGGGGACGACGATGTATTCTCTGGCCTATGGGCGAATGGGAGATAACGCAGTGGCTTCGATTACAATAGCCACCACGATCCAGGATATTGTAGTGGTACTGTTTCAAGGCTTAAGTGCCGCAACAGCGGTGATTTTAGGCAACGAGATGGGGGCAGGGAAATTAAAACAAGCGGAAAAATATGCAAAGAATTTTTTTATTCTGCAGTTTTTAGTCACACTGGCGGCCATGGGGATCTGTTATGGCATCCGTGGAAATATTATCGCTATGTACAGCATCTCTCCCGAGGTGGCGGCGGATGTCAACCGGTGTCTGCTGGTCTTTATTTTGTATATGCCGTTTAAGATGTTCAATTTTATTAATATTGTGGGAGTGCTGCGCAGCGGCGGAGATACGAAACTATGTCTGGTTATTGATACCAGCGGGGTGTGGCTGATTGGGGTGCCGATGGCATTTTTGGGCGGCTTGTATCTGCGTCAGACGATTGCGGTGGTCTATGCGATGGTGATGTCGGAGGAGGTTTATAAGGCAGTGGTCGGGTATCTTCGGTACCGGCAGAAGAAATGGTTGCGAAATCTGGCAGTCGAGTTGGACGGATAGATGAAAGAAGGTTTTTATTATGGAAAATCATTTTCCAGAGATTCCGGATCTGTTTTGGGGTTTATTCCGGTCAGGAAACCGGATGATTTATATCGAGGCTTTGCTGCGGATCAATGAGGAATATCAGTATAGCAATTATTATCTGAGCAAGGAGATCTGTGTGCAGACGCTGACAGATTATTTTGCAAAGCAGAAGGTGATGTTGGAACAGGAGGAGACAGAGGATGATTTTGATCTGTTAGAACCGCTGTCCACACGGATTTTGAACTGGCTTTTACGGACGGGATGGTTAAAGCGGGTGGAAGATTACTCTGCGATGACGGTAAATATTGTGATTCCGGACTATGCAGCAGTATTTATAGAGGCATTTGCCCGTCTGGCAGGGGAAGATGAGGACGAGACGCAAGTCCATATTCAGAACATCTACGGGATTCTGTTCGCATTTAAAAATGATCCGCGTTCCAATATTTCTCTGTTAAAGACAGCGCTCATCAATACGCGGCGGCTCAACAAGACGCTGCAGGATATGCTGCATAACATGGATAAATTTTTTGGCAGCCTTTTGGAGCAGAAAAGTTATGGGGATTTGCTGCAGGAGCATTTAGAGGGATATGTAGAGGAGATTGTACAGAAGAAGTACCATATTTTGAAGACCTCGGATAATTTTTATTTATATAAGACAGATATTAAACGGTGGCTTCTGGAGATGCGGCAGGATTCTTTATGGCTCGAGGAGGTCTGCCGACGCAACCGGCAGCTTCGTGGGGTGGAGGTACAAGCAGAAGCATTGGTAGACCAGCTGGAATTAATCGAGCGGGGATTTGATGATATTGAGCATCGTATTATCAATATGGATCGAGAGCATACACGCTATATCCGGGCTACGGTTACTCGTATGAATTATCTGTTAAATAAAGAAGACAATATGAAAGGGCTGGTGATTCAGCTTCTCAATCATCTTGCGGATACAGAAGAGCCAAAAGAGCAGGAACGAGAGCTGGAACGAATCGGGAAACGGATGAATCTGTCATATATGACGGTGATTTCGAATAAATCGCTTTACAAAAAGCGTCGTTTCAAGCAGAATTTTGTGGAGAGTCTGGATACGGAGGAGGAAACAACAGAGCTTTCTGGAGATGAGGTATTGCAGCTGAACAAGATTCACAGCCGTTACAGCAGAAAGCAGGTGGAATCTTTCATCCTGGAGCAAATGAAAGACGGGCGTCTGGAGGTGGGGAGGGATACCATTTCTTCGGAGGAAGATTTTGAACGATTGGTGCTCGCGTATGACAGCGCTGCCAGGAAAGATTGTCCGTTTCAAGTGCGGGAGCAGGAGGCGGAGATGGTGGATAATGGGCGGTATCGCTATCCGCGATTGGTATTTGAGGCCAAAAACCGAATCAAATAGAAAAAAGGAGCAGGAAATGATCGATTACTATGAAGGATTGTCTTCGGAGGAACAGCGGGGCGTGTCGGAGTCCATTCAGCAGCTTTGCCGGCAGACTTTTGTGCTGGAGCGGCATTATGACCGCAAGACGAAGCGTTATCAAGTAAATCGGGATTACTATCAGTGTGGCAGGCATCTGGAGTTTATCCGGGCATATTTTGCAGTCATGGAGATCGAGGTGGTGGAGAACAGCCAGATCGGAGTGATATATATCCGGGGGGAACAGGTCGTGGGGGAAAAACTTTCGAAACTGGCGACTTTTTATATCCTGGCGCTAAAACTGATTTATGATGAGCAGATGTCCACAGTATCGACATCGGTAAACGCAGTGACTTCTTTAGGAGAACTCCATGAGAAGCTGGGGACTTATCGTCTTCTGAAAAAACAGCCATCGGTGACGGAGATCCGACGAACTCTTGCACTTTTAAAGCGGTATCAGGTGATTGAGCCGTTGGATGTACTGGAGGAGATGGATGGAAAGAGTCGTCTGGTAATCTATCCGACTATCCATGTAATCCTGCTGGGGGATGATGTACAGGCGCTGATGGAAACCTACGGTGAGGAGGATGAAAGGGATGGAGAAGCAGAGATTTGAGGCGTTGTCGCGGATTTGTCTGAACAACTGGCATTATATCCGGCACAAAACGTTGTCCTTTCATGAGGAGATTAATTTTTTCACTGGGCATTCGGGTAGCGGAAAATCAACGGTGATTGACGCCATGCAGATAGTGCTCTATGCGAATACGGACGGCCGGGGATTCTTCAACAAGGCAGCAGCGGATGATTCCGATCGCAGTTTGATTGAATATCTGCGGGGGATGGTCAATATCGGGGAAGACAATCGCTTCTCTTATCTGCGAAATCAGAATTTTTCCAGCACGATTGTGTTGGAATTGCGGCGGACCGATACAGGAGAATGTCAATGTGTAGGCGTGGTGTTTGATGTGGAGACGGCTACCAATGAGATCTCGCGGATGTTTTTTCGACATCAGGGGCCGTTGCCGGAGCATGGATATCGGATCGCGGAGCTAGGGCGAACGACGGAACAACAGGTTTCGGGAAATCCGGAAGATAAAGAAACAAAAAAGCACTGCCCCAAAACAGATCGTGCGATGTCGGTTGAGGAGATCAAACGATGGCTGTTGGAAAATTTCTCTAAAGAGGAATGCTATTTTGGGTCCCATAATGAGAGATTTCGCAGACAACTCTATGATATATGGTTAGGAGGTCTGGATGCAGAGAAATTTCCGTTGCTTTTTAAACGGGCGATTCCTTTTCGGATGAATATCCGGCTGGAAGATTTCGTGAAAGAATATATCTGCATGGAACAGGACATTCACATTGAGGACATGCAGCAGAGCGTTATGGAATACGGGCGTATGCAGAGAAAGATCGAGGATACGTGTCAGGAAATTTCGTTTTTAAAGGAAATTTGCCTGCAGTATGAACGGATGACAGAAAAGCGAAAGCAGAGGGAGATTTGTCAGTATTTCGGGGCGCGCCTGGATATTCTGCAGGGCCGGATGGAGATATCTGCGTGTCAGGAAAAAATTCATGCCTTTCAGGAGAATGCCGAAAAGGCGATACAAGAGATGGAGAAGCTGCAGGAAGAGATGGAGGAAATGACAGCAAGAAGCGAAGAGCTTTTTGGGCAGATCTCCATGAGCGGTTATGCGCAAATGAAGGAGCAGCTTTTATCGCTGAATGAGCTGACAGAGCGCTTGGAAAGCAGTCGAGTGCGTTGGGAGCAGACAGCGGAACGCTTGCTAGGCTGGGAGGAGGAGGCTTGTGTTTCGAACCGGACTTTGTGGGATATCGAGGCTTTTGTCAAAGGAACTATCCGGGAGGAAGAGCTGATACGGCTGAAAAAAGATCTAGCAGAACTGAAACAGGAGGCCGGAAAACAACAGCAGAGAGTTCAGGGAGAATTGCGAGAATTGAAAAAAAATCTGGAACGCGCGCAGGAGGAGCGCCGCCAGTTGAAGGCAGGCAATAAGGCATATCCAAAGGAGTTAGAGCAGGCAAGAACTCTTTTACAGAATGCTCTTTGCCGGGAGACGGGAAAAAGTGTGCAAGTATATATCCTGGCAGATTTGCTGGATATCTGCGATGAGGAATGGCGAAATGCCGTGGAGGGCTATCTTGGCTATCAGAAATTGACTCTTTTGGTGGAGCCGCGTTATGCGGCGGCGGCACTTCGCATCTATGAGGGGTTGGAGCGAGAGCGATTTTGCCGGATTTCGGTGCTGGATACGGAACGAATGATGATGGATAAGCATTCGCGGGAGCCGGGGGCGTTAGCGGAGGAGGTGGAGGCCAGAAATGATTATGCCCAGGCATACATAGATTTTTTGCTGGGACGAGTGATCAAATGTGAGAATGTGATGGAATTGCGCCAGCATAAAGTGGGCATTACCAAGAGCTGTGTGTCTTATCGAAACTACCGGGTTCAGCATATTAGTCCTGTGTTTTATACGACGTCGGCTTATATTGGCAAGAATAGTGTGCGCCAAAGAATCCGGCTGCTGGACCAGACCATAGAGGAATTGGAAGCAGCGATGGGGCCAAAGCAGGAATTGGCAAGAGAGGCAGAGCGTATTCAGGGACGGGAGATCTTGGGACAGGAATTGTCCGTATATCTGGATTGGCAGCGGGATAGGGAGGGCTATCCGCAAAAACAGGTGGAACAGAATCGGCTGCGGATAAAGCTAGAAGAACTTTCCTCACGGAATGTAAAACAGTGGGAGGAGGAGAGGAGTGCAATTCTGGAGCAGTGCAATCAGAAAAAGGATATTTTGCGTAAGAGACAACGTAAAGTGGACGAGCTGGAACGAGAAAAACAGCGGGAACAGGAGAATCTTATCCGCCTGAATGAGGCGTTGATGATAAAGGAACAGGCTTTGGCGGTGCAGCCAGCGTGGGAGGAAGAATTAAATCAGCTTTTAGAAGAACAATATTCGCCGCGTTATGATCTTTTACGCAATGAATATTTGGGAAAACAGGCGAAAGCAGAAGAGCAACGGCAGCAGGAGATGAATCGGCTGGTAGAGTTGCGCGCGAGCTATCTTCGGACATATCAAAATCGAAATTTTTCGCCGACCAGGGAAGACAACCAGGAGTACCAGGAATTGCTGGATCATTTAAATGATGAGCGTTTGGAAGAATTTCGTGTGCGGGCGGCGGAACAGGCGAGGACAGCGGTTCAGCATTTCAAGGATGATTTTATATATAAAATACGCAGTGCGATCAAAGAAGCCCTGCAGCAGAAGGATGAACTGAACCGAATTATCAGTCGTCTGGATTTTGGAAAAGATAAATATCAGTTCTATATGGGAAGGAACAAGGGACCAGACGGCCGGTATTATGATATGTTTATGGATGAGGCACTGGATATCAATCCATCAGAGTTAAGTTCTGGAATGGATCATCAACTGAATCTGTTTACCATGGAGCATGAGAATCATTATGGAGCAATGATGAATGATCTCATCCGCGTATTTATTCCTCCGGAAAATGCCACAGCGGAGGAATTAGAGGAGTCTCGGCGGAATATGGATAAATATGCGGACTACCGGACTTATCTCTCCTTTGATATGCAGCAGTTGATTCAAAATGAGGACGGAATGTTACAGATCCGCCTCAGTCGGATGTTAAAGAAAAATTCTGGGGGCGAGGGGCAGAATCCGCTTTATGTAGCGTTGTTGGCCAGCTTTGCACGGATGTATAAACTGGACGGAAATCCAGGTTTTTTGCGGAATCCAACGTTGCGGTTGGTGGTACTAGACGAGGCATTTTCCAAAATGGATGCCGAAAAAGTAGCCAGTTGCATTCAACTGATCCGAGGATTGGGTTTTCAGGCGTTAATCAGTGCGACTAATGATAAGATACAAAATTATCTGGAGACGGTAGATAAGATTTTTGTGTTTGCCAATCCCAATAAGAAAGCGATTTCTGTGCAGGAGTTTGAAAAAAAGGAATTTGAGCGGTTGCAGAAGAGGATGGAGGAGGATGATTGATGAAACCAGTAGTTGTGAGAAATGTGGCGATCGGCCAGGGAAAGCCGAAGATCTGTGTTCCAATTGTTGCCACCACGGCGGAAGGAATTTTGCAGGCGGCAAGGAATATGACTGAAATTCCGGCGGACATCATAGAGTGGCGGGTTGACTGGTATGAAGATGCCTTACAGACAGAGAAGGTACTCTGGATGACAGGCTGTCTTCGAGAAGCGCTGGGAGAGAAGCCGCTTCTTTTTACCTTCCGAACAGCAAGGGAGGGAGGGGAAAAGGCTCTGCCGGTAGAGGCTTATGAGGCTCTGAATTTTGCTGTGGTGCAGAGTGGATGTGTGGATTTGCTAGATATAGAATTATTGACTGGGGACGAGGCAGTAGTGCGGATGATTGAGGAAGCACATCGGCGGCAAGTACGGGTGATTTGTTCCAATCATGATTTTTTTAAGACGCCGCCAAGAGAAGAGATGTTGGGACGTATGCGTAAGATGCAGCAATTAGGCGCGGATATTTTGAAGCTGGCGGTGATGCCGCAGTCAAAAAGAGATGTGTTGACACTTTTGGGAGTGACATTGGAGATGAGTGAGGAAGCGGTAGCTCATCCCGTTGTCACGATGTCGATGGCTTCCCTGGGCCTGATCAGCCGGTTGGCGGGGGAAACCTTTGGCTCGGCGCTTACTTATGGTGCGGTTGGGCAGAGGTCAGCGCCCGGACAGCCGGGGGCGCGGGAGCTGGCAGAGGTTTTAGAGGTGATCCACCGAAACAGTTCAGACAGGTCTGTGCATTAGCCGTTGGGATAGTCGGAGGTTATGATTTGTCAGAACCGGGAGTAGGGGGAGATGAGATGCCAGAATTACCAGAAGTGGAGACGGTTCGCAGAGTTTTAGAGCCGCAAGTGAGAGGACGAAAGATCGAGAAGATTGTGGTAAATCGTTTGGAGGTGATTGCACATCCTTCGGCGGAAGAATTCGAACGTAAAGTATCAGGGCAAAGGATTACCGGAATGGGACGGCGGGGGAAATTCCTTTCGATTGCGCTGGATGGGAAAGATACGATCTGGCTGCATCTGCGGATGACAGGGCAACTTTTGGTAACACCGCCGGAATTTCCCAAGGAGAAGCATACACATCTTGTTTTTTATTTGGATGACGGTCAGGAGATTCGGTTTATTGACGCTCGTCGTTTCGGACGGTTTTGGCTGTTACAAGAGGGAGAAACAGATATCTTTACCGGGATCGAGAAGCTGGGGCCGGAGCCGTTTGATCCCATACTGACAGGGGACTGGCTGCAAAAACGGTTAGGAAAACGGAAAAAATCGATCAAGGAGTGTCTGCTGGATCAGAGTATCCTTGCAGGGATAGGCAATATTCATGGGGATGAGATTTTGTTTTGGGCACGTGTCGCTCCGGGAAGAATGGCGTGCTCTTTGGAGATGAAGGAATGGGAGAGGCTGGCGGTGGCGATTCCGGCTATGCTTGAGAAAGGAATCGAGGATAACCGGATGACACCGGAGGAATATCTGGCGGGAAAGGGAAAGGAATATCGGAACGGCCCCTTGTTGGCGTATGGTCGCGAGGGACAGCTGTGTCCACGTTGTAGCAAAACTTTTTGCCGGATTCGGCTGGCCGGAAGAAGCAGCACCTATTGCCCAGCGTGTCAGAACGAAAACGGGGTTGATATTCAGGAAAAGTAGTGTTAAAATGAAAGAGTATTCCAGAAAAGGACGAAAAGAGAAAAGATAAGGAGCAGAGTTTGTATGTCTGGACATTCTAAGTTTGCAAATATCAAGCATAAAAAGGAGAAGAATGACGCCGCAAAGGGCAAGATTTTTACTGTAATTGGCAGAGAGCTTGCAGTGGCGGTGAAAGAGGGCGGCCCCGATCCGGCGAATAACAGTAAACTTCGCGACGTGATTGCCAAGGCCAAGGCCAACAATATGCCGAATGATACCATTGACCGGGGAATCAAGAAAGCGGTGGGGGATGCGAATTCCGTTAATTATGAGCTTTTGACTTATGAGGGATATGGGCCAAGTGGAGTAGCGATTATCGTAGATGCGTTGACGGATAATAAAAACCGTACCGCAGCCAATGTGCGGAGCGCTTTTACCAAGGGGAATGGCAATGTCGGCGCGCAGGGAAGCGTCTCGTTTATGTTTGATAAAAAAGGGCAGATCATCATTGGTAAGGAAGAGTGTGAGATGGATCCCGACGAGCTGATGATGTTGGCATTAGATGCCGGTGCAGAGGATTTTGCTGAGGAGGAAGATAGCTACGAAGTGATTACAGATCCGGATGATTTCAGCCAGGTGAGGGAAGCGTTAGAGAAGGCAGGCATTGAGATGCTTGAGGCAGATGTGACGATGATTCCTCAGACATGGGTGGAGTTGACGGCAGAGGAGGATATCAAGAAGATGAACCGGCTTCTGGATCTGCTGGACGCGGATGATGATGTACAGGCGGTATATCATAACTGGGATGAATAGAGGATAAATAGGCAGTTTCGATTGTCTAAACTGTGCCATAAAGAAAATAACGGTTATAAAGGGAAAACGGTCAGGCGTGCGTTTAGTCTGTTCGGTTTTTTGGTTCATCAGGGTGCTGGTTTGAAACAGAAACAGGGGAGATGGAAGCGTTGCTTCGATTTCCCCTGTTTTTCATTTTGTAGAAAATGCAGGATTTTTTTCAAAGGAGGAGGCAAAATGAGGACATTTAGTGAGCAGCAGATCGCGGCTTTTGCGCCGAATGCCAATGCGGTAAGCAATGGCAGAAAGATTTCTGCGGGGGGTGGATTTGTTTCGCGGATGAGATCGGCGGACGATAGTTTTTATATGGGAGAATGTAAAGGCAGCGGGAAGTCGAATTATGTGGTGTCAGCGGATTTTGCGGATGAGGATCATCCGGTGTTCCGCTGTAGCTGTCCTAGCCGGCAGTTTCCCTGTAAACACAGCTTAGCGCTGATGTGTGAGATGGCTGCTGGGAAAGATTTTGTGTTGGGTGAAATTCCTGCGGACATTTTAGATAAACGGGAAAAGAAGCAGGCGCGGGAGAAAAAGAAGACAGAATCGACGGGTGAGAAAAAACCGGTTTCTGAAAAGAGCGTCCGGGCAGGGAAGGCAGCAAAGACGAAAAAGATCAAGAAACAATTGGAAGGGCTGAGGCTGATGAAGCAGTTGACAGACCAATTGATGAATACGGGTCTTTCCTCGATGGGAAGTGTTTCTCTTAAAAACTACCGGGATTTGGCAAAACAGTTGGGAGACTATTATCTGCCAGGACCACAAAATTATTTTAATCAGTTGGTGTTGGAGATGGAAGCCTACCAGAAAGATGCAGATAAACGGCACTATCATCAGGCCGTAGAAGTACTTAAAAGACTACGTGCGCTGGAAAAGAAGGCGGCTGTTTATCTGGATGAGAAGTTAAAGACGGATCAGCCAGAGGCAGACGACGATATTCTTTATGAAAAGTTAGGTGGGATCTGGAAGCTGGAGCAACTGGGGGAATTGGGGCTTGAGAAGGAGCAGGTAAGACTTTTACAGATGTCTTTCCAAGTCAATTATGACGTTGCGAGGAAAGAATATATCGATCGGGGCTATTGGGTGGATGTGGATACGGGGGAGATTTCTTGTACATACAATTATCGTCCGGTGAAGGCATTAAAATATGTGAAGCAGGAAGATTCTTGCTTTGAGGTAGCCAGAATAGGCCGGCTTTATTATTATCCGGGCAGTGGCAACCGAAGAGTTCGCTGGGATGCGGCAACGTTTGAGCCGGTGACGCCGGAGGTATTAGCGGCGGTGAAGGGACACGCGCAAAAGGAGATTCGTGCGGCGGTCAAGCTGGCAAAGAATGAGATGAAGAACCTTCTTTCTGAGGATTACTGCGGGATGCTGCTTTCTTTTGTGCGGATTGGCGTCATAAAGACGGAACAGGGGAATTGCTGGGTTTTGGAGGACAGTACCGGCGAGCGAATCGAGCTGGCTGTGCGGGACGGCTGGGAGAATAGCATGGAAGCGATGTCACGGATTCCCCAGCCCGAGGTGTTGCAGAATCAGGCCCTTTTTGGTTTCTTATATTATGATCGGGAGAAGCGGCAGATTCGGATGTATCCCTGCAGCATTGTGACGGATAAAGGGATTGTACGTCTGTTGTATTAACTACAAAAGGTAACGGTTGTTACAAAACAAATAAGGAGTATGGTTTTATGAATTGGGATGTTGTTTATGAATTGCGAGAACGTTTGGAGGCGGCAGCGATTGCTGGTGTAAATTTGATTGTGGAAGATTTTCGTCTAAAGCGGGCGGTACAGCAGATGGAACCTTTGGCAAAGGCTTCGCCAGTATTTCAGAAAATTGTTGCCATGGCAGAGAAGATAGTGCAGGCGGAGTGCGAAGATCGGGCCGGCTTGCTTTTGGATACGCTGGGGCTTTTGGACGCTGTTCTTTGTACGCAGGCGGCACATCAGGTGGAAGGAGAACTTACGTCGCCAGAGAGCAGTGGATATTCGGGAGATATCTACCGGAAGATTTCTTATGGACGGCTGGCCGCGGTGCTGGAGGCGTTTCGGGGAACCGGGGGCGGACGCTATGCTGTGATTGAGGAGGCACATCGGGAGGACCCAGAGATTTTTGAGGATTACCGGATGAAATACTGGATGGTACAGGCGTTGGGTGACAGCTATGCGGAGCTGGCGGAGATGGTGGCTGGCTGGCTGGAGCGTGAAGGGGATGCAATCATTCCGCTTTTAAAAAAGGGATTTGTGGCGGATGGCAAACGCGAGATGGCGCGGCGGATACAGGTATTAGACAGGATTGCTGGTGGAAGGGAAAATGAATTTTATCGTATGGCAGCTAGTGAGGGAAGTAAAGAGGTGCGAGAACCGGCGCTGTTTGCGATGCGGCATGATATGTCAAATTTGTCTCTGCTTCTGGATTATCAGAAAACGGAGAAAGGAAAATGTAAAGAGGCAGCGATGCAGGCGTTGTCCTATATGGAAGGGGAAAAGGCGGCAGAATTCTGGAAAGAGCGGATGGCAAAGAAACCGGAAGAAACCGCTGGCTATTTAATGTCATCGGATCAGGATTGGGCTGGCGATTTGATAGCAGAAGTATTAGAACAATGGATTGCCCGCGGCGTTCCCTCAGAAGATGAGACGGAGGAAAAGCCAAAAGGCAAGGAGACAAAAGAAGAACGGGCGAAAGAACGGGCCAAGGAAAGAGCGGAACGGGATCAATACCGGCAACGATTGGAACTTTTATGGAAAGCAGCAGCGGGAAAGCATTCAAAGAAGATCTGTGATTGCTATGAGATCATGTATCAGATTTTACCGAAGGAGGTGCCAGCGGTACTGAGTCAGTCAGTGATTCGCAGCTGCCATCCTTCCCTGTGCCGGTTGGCGGAGGAAATGTATGACAAATATGGCGATGCGTTTTTGGAACCGGTATTTTTGGCTTCCGTTTTGACGGCCACGGCGGAAGAGACCTATGAACGCTTCCATGAGTTTTTGAGTCCGGATGGCCTTTTGCGGAAGCTGACCGGAAAGAAGCAGGATGCCACAGGGGTACTCTATGGGTTTGCCAAGATTGTCTATCGGGAACAGGAAGGAAAATATGGAATTACATTGGAGGAGCTGAATAGCCCGTTGCGGGAGCGTCAAGTGTGCCGGTGGATTTCAGCGGGGCTGGATCTGCGATGGTATCCGCTTCTGCTGCATTACCCAGGGCGTTTTGCCACGGGAAGACGCAACAGTTACAGCATGTATCGGAATTATTATGACTGGATGCTGGCAAAGCTGTACCGACCAGATGTGGAGGAGCTGCAAGAGCCATATGGAGAATTTTTTTATAAGGGCGCGCTGCGTCTGACGCCGACGACGGAAGGCATTCAGATGATGAAACGGTGCGGTTGGAAAAAATACGACGGGTTGCTGGCTTCGTGTGTAAAAGATGGCAATTCTATCCCGTCATATCTTTTGCGGCAGCTTCTTAGCGAGCTTCCGTTGACGAATGAAGAACTAGCAAGCGAGCTGGATGAGATTATTCGGCATCGGAACGGAAAGCGAGATAATGGGATTGCAATTTTAGAGCACTGGCGAGATGGGCTGTGGAGCGGGGTTTCGGCGGAAAAGCTATAAGGTGCGGCATTTGCAGAACGTTTGCAGAAATAAAAAAGGAGAGTGGCGGAAATGGAACAGAATATGCAAAGGCTGCCAGCAGAGCAGTTGTTTCAGCGAGAGATTGAGGCATTGATTGCCAATGAGAAGTATTCGGTACCAACCGGGTGGCAGATGTCCCCCAAATCGGTGCTGACTTATATTTGCGGGGGGAGAGCCGGGGATGTGGAAATCAGCCCGAAGTATATCGGGCACAAGAGACTGGTAGAAATTGCGATCGCAACGTTGGTGACAGATCGGGCGCTGCTCTTGATCGGAGAGCCGGGAACAGCGAAGTCTTGGTTATCAGAGCACCTGACAGCCGCCATCAATGGGGATTCGACCCGGGTAATCCAGGGAACGGCCGGTACGACGGAGGAACAAATCCGCTATTCGTGGAATTATGCGATGCTGATTGCCAATGGTCCGTCAAAGGAGGCGATGATTCCCAGCCCGATCTATCGCGCCATGGAGCAGGGGAAGATCGCCCGCGTGGAGGAGATTTCTCGATGTGCATCGGAAGTGCAGGATGCGTTGATTTCCATTCTGTCGGAGAAACGAATCTCCGTGCCAGAGTTGGGAGTGGAGATTCCGGCCAGGAAAGGATTTTCCGTGATTGCCACAGCTAATACCCGGGATAAAGGGGTCAATGAAATGTCAGCGGCGCTTAAGAGACGGTTTAATATTGTGGTGTTGCCGACACCGGACAGCTTGGAGGCCGAGATGGATATTGTGCAGACACGGATGGAACAGCTTTCCGGGAGCTTGGATCTCAACGCACGTCTGCCGGAGGCAGAAGTGGTAGAAAAGGTATGCACGATTTTCCGGGAATTGCGGAAAGGAGCTACCTTGGATGGAAAGCAGAAGCTGAAAGCAACTTCCGGAGTGCTGTCCACGGCAGAGGCGATCTCTCTGTTAGCCAATAGTATGGCGTTAGCAGGAAGCTTCGGTGACGGAGTGATCACGGACTATGATCTGGCAGCCGGATTACAAGGCGCGATAGTCAAGGAAGACGAAAAAGATGGAAAAGCCTGGGAGGAATATCTGGAAAATATTATGAAAAAGAGAGGGTCGCGATGGCTGTCTCTATATCAGGAGTGTAAGGAGCTGAACCGTTGATGGAAGGCGGAGAAAAGAAAAAAGAGCAGACAGGCAAACGGAGCGGAAAGGTAAAAAAGGGGATGCCGCATGTGTTCGGGATTCGTCATCTGTCGCCAGCAGGGGCTTACTATGTCCGGGAATATCTGGATCGGATATGTCCGGATCTGGTATTGATTGAGGGGCCAGCAGATTTTACGGAATTGCTCAAAGATTTGGGATCAGAAGAGGTACGGCCACCCGTGGCGGTGATGGCTTATACGCAAAAGCTGCCAATCCGGACGATCCTTTATCCGTTTGCCCTGTATTCTCCGGAGTATCAGGCGATTTTGTGGGCGAAGGAGCACGGTTGCAGATGTCAGTTTTGCGATTTGCCGTCGGAGGTGTTTCTTGGGTTGGAGGAACAGCGGCAAGAGAGATGGCGACAGGCGATGGCGACAATCCAGGAGGAAGCGAATAGCCCGGAAGATGTTCCAAAGAGTGAGGGAATCTTGCAGGAAGAAGACAAAGAGAGCCGCACGACTTATGTATACCGCCGGCTGGATGAATTGTCCGAAGACGGAGATCAGGAGACGTTTTGGGAGAGGACGATGGAACATGCCCGAAATGAGGAAGGATATCGCAAAGGATCGGCAGAATTTGGACGATCGCTGAGGGAATTTGCATTGGGAACTGGAGATGCGTCTGGCAAAGAAAATGCGGAAAATCTGCTTCGAGAAGCCTATATGCAAAGGGTGGTTGCCCAGGCAGTGAAGGAGGGAACTGCGCCGGAAAAAATCGTGATAGTTACCGGAGCTTTTCATGTGGAAGGATTTTTGGGGAGTGGGAAGGCGATGACGGAAAGGGAATGGAAAAAGCTTCCCCGACTGGAAGCGAATAAGACGTTGATGCCTTATTCCTATTTCCGTCTTTCGGAACGTTCCGGCTATGGGGCAGGAAATCGTGCTCCTGCTTACTATGAGCTTTTATGGGACGGCTTTTGCCGGGAGGAGCCGGATTATGCGGCACGTCGTTATCTAACGGTTTTGGCGGCATATCAGAGAGAGCATGGCAATCTGGTATCGTCGGCAGAGATCATCGAGGCGATGCGTCTGGCATTTTCTTTGGCAAAGTTGCATGGCGGCAACTTACCAGCTCTGCGGGATCTTCGCGACGCGGCGATAACCTGCATGGGACACGGCAATTTTTCAGAGATTGCGTTGGCGGTGGCGGATACGGAGATTGGCACAAGAATTGGTAGCTTGCCAGAGGGCGTCAGTCAGACCTCCATTCAGTCCGATTTTTATCGGCGTCTGGGTGAGTTGCGTCTGGAAAAATATAAGTCGGTGACGGCACAAGATTTGTCTCTGGATTTGCGAGAAAAGCTGACAGTAAAATCGCAGAAATCCGCATTTTTAGATCTGGAACGATCTTTTTTCCTACATCGTTTGCGCGTGTTGGGGATATCCTTTGCCACAATACAAAAGGTGAACCAAGAGCGTGCTACTTGGGCGGAACTATGGCAGCTTCGATGGACACCAGAGGCCGAGATTCAGATCGTGGAGGCTGTGCTGAAAGGAGATACCGTAGAGCAGGCGGCGTCTTTTGAACTGAGAGAGCGCACGATGAACCATACGGGAATTGCCAAGATTGCGGCCGTGATTGAGGATGCATGCGCATGTGGGATGCCGACATCCATGGAATATGCCGTTGGAGCGCTTCAGAGTACGGCGGTAGATGCGGTAGCAGTGACGGAGATTGCTGAGACGGCGGGAAGATTATCCGTTGTGTTGCAGTATGGCGATATCCGTCGTTTAAACCGGGAGCCACTAATCCCGATTCTCTCTCAACTTTTTTTGCGTGCCTGCCTGATTCTGGCAGGGGAATGTATCTGTGATGATGGGGCGGCGAAAATGATTGCTCAGGCAATGACTACTTTGCATGAAGTAGCGGTGAATCATGATTTCCTGGACGGGGAGCGATGGGGGCAAGTACTTTCTGAGATTGCTGCACGCGACGACCTCAATACGCGGCTGTCGGGACTGGCGGCGGCGATTCTTTTAGAAGCCGGACAGATGGACGGGGAAAAACTGGGATGCGAGGTGCAACGGCGCCTTTCGAAAGGAATTCCGGCAGAGTTGGGGGCGGGCTGGTTTGCGGGTCTGTCGATGAAGAATCATTATGCATTGATTGCCCGGTTGAATTTGTGGGAAAAGCTGAGCGAATATTTGGTGACTCTGGATGATGAGGAATTTAAACGGGCACTGGTATTTCTGCGACGAGCGTTTGCCGATTTTACCTCAGAGGAGAAAAACCAGATTGCGGAAAATTTAGGCGAGATCTGGCAGGTAAACCCGTCTCAGGTCAGTGAAGCGTTGAATGGGCCGGTCACAGGAGAAGACCTGGATATGTTGTCAGGGCTGGATGATTTTGACTTCGGGGATATTTGAGTTTTCATTTGGCTCATAATTTCAACAGGAAAGGAAACAGGGAGGATGGAGATCAGGGAGCAGATGAAGCGCTGGCGGCTGATTTTAGGAGAGGAGAGCCAGGAACAATTTGATACGATGGACGGCGCTGATGAGGCGCTGCTTTCCCAGGAGCAGTGGCTGATGGATCAGGCTTTGGCAGCTATATATAACAAGAGTTCTGCCGGGGGCTTCGGCAGTTTTGGATCAGGCCAAAGAGGAGCTGGAAAAGGGCCTTCCAATCCGCAGATTACCCGCTGGCTGGGCGATGTACGCACCTTGTTTGACAAGGAGCTGGTAAAAATCGTACAGGCAGATGCTATGGAACGATGTGGGTTAAAACAGTTGATCTTTGAGCCGGAGCTTTTGGAACAAATGGAGCCGGATATGAATCTGGCAACAACCATTCTGCTTTTGAAGGATCAGGTACCCAAAAGGAGCAAGGACAGCGTACGAGAATTTATGGCAAAGATTGTGGAAGAGATCAATAAGCTTTTGGAGAGCGATATCCGCAGGGCGGTAACGGCAGCGGTCAACCGGCGGCAGCATTCACCGATTCCCTCAGCAGCAGCGCTTGATTTTCCCACCACGATTCGCCGGGGGATCAAAAATTATAACCGGGAGCTGGGAAAGATCATTCCGGAACATTATTATTTCTTTGATCGTACGACAAAGACGGCCGCCAATAAATATACGGTGATTTTGGATGTGGATCAGAGCGGTTCCATGGGAGAATCCGTGATTTATTCATCGATTATGAGCTGTATTCTGGCTAGTATGGCAGCGCTTCGCACCCGGATCGTGGCTTTTGACACACAGGTGGTGGATTTGACGGAGAAATGCGAAGATCCAGTGGATTTGCTGTTTGGTTTTCAGCTAGGCGGTGGCACGGATATCAACAAATCGATTCAGTACTGTCGGCAATTTGTAGAAAACCCCAAAAAAACATTGTTCTTTCTGATCAGTGATTTGATGGAAGGCGGCAATCGCGCAGGGATGCTGCGAAATTTGGAGGAGATGAAAGAATCTGGAGCGACCGTAGTCTGTCTGCTGGCAATTGCGGACGGGGGCAAGCCTTATTATGACGCTCAGATGGCGCAGCGGATTGCCTCGACAGGAATTCCCTGTTTTGCATGCAGCCCGCAAAGACTGCCGGCATTGCTAGAGAGGGCGCTTAAGGGGCAGGATTTGATGGCATTTCAGAAAGAGTTTGAGGGAAAGTAGAGACAGAAAAATGAAAATCAAAATACGAGAGTATCAGCCGCAGGATGTGGAAGCAATGATTGCGATATGGAATGAGATAGTAAAAGAGGGCAATGCCTTTCCCCAGGAGGAATATCTGACAAAAGAGTCAGGAACAGACTTTTTCGCGGCGCAAAGCTATTGTGGTGTGGCCGAACAAGAGGGATCCGAAACGCTCTTGGGACTTTATATTCTGCATCCCAATCATATAGGGCGGTGCGGCCACATCAGCAATGCAAGTTATGCCGTATCCTCAAAAAGCAGGGGAATGCATATCGGAGAAAAGCTGGTGAAAGACAGCATCCGACAGGCAAAGAGTCTGGGATTTGGGATTTTACAGTTTAATGCGGTGGTTGCCACCAATATCCATGCCAGACATCTGTATGAAAAGATTGGTTTTTGCCAACTGGGAACCATCCCGAAGGGATTTCGCCTGAAAAATGGCAGTTACGAAGATATTTGCCCTTATTATATTGAACTTTGAATGTAAATATTTGGAATTTATCAGCAGAAAAAGGGATAGAATGGCGATTTTTGGCCGTTTTGTCCTTTTTTTGTCGCTTTATCTGAAACATGTCAATAAAATCCACTTTTTTCTCGGTATTTTTAGTTAACTTGACCAGAAAAATATAGGATAATAAGAAAGGTGAAAGGGGGACAAGATTATGATAATTGCCACAACAGGAAGTTTGCAAGCGGGACCAAATGCACCCATTGTTTATCGTGGAAGTTATGAGGAGATTTTTCCTATGATGGCGGAAGACGGATATCGCGGAGTAGAGTTGCATATCCGGGACTCTAGGGAAATAGATCGGAAAAGGCTGGGAGAACAACTCAAACAAAATCTTCTGACTTTGACATCGATTGGTACAGGAGCCGCTTATGGGGCATGGCATTGGAATCTTGGCGATCATGACAAAGAGATTCGAAGAAAAGCAATGGCATGTTTGAAAGAACATATGATCACAGCATCTCCTCATCATGCATTGATTATTATCGGTTCCATGCAAGGAAGATTTCGGGATGCCTTATCGGAAGAAGAATTTGTAAATAATATTGAAGAAAGCCTGTACCATCTGGATCGACTGGCCGAACAATATGATGTTTCTATTGGTTATGAGATCATGAATCATTATGAAAGTGATTTCCTTTTTTCCATAAAAGATGGCGTTCGTTTTATGGAAGAGCATTCTTTTAAACGGATTGGTCTTCATATTGATACCGTTCATATGAATATTGATGAAAGTGATTTGGGAAATGGGATTCGGATGGCAGGGCCCTGGATCCGACATGTCCATATTGCTGATAATGATCGATATTATCCTGGACATGGACATATGAATTTTCGGGAAATTATTCAGGGACTCAAGGATATTGATTATGACGGAGCACTGGCTCTGGAGACATTTTGCAAACCGACAAGCAGAATCTGCGGAAAGAAATCTCTGGAATATCTGAAGTTTATCTTAGAGGAGGTTTATGGCAAAGATCAAATATAAAAAATTTATCAGCATCGGCCAGAAAATTATTTTTGAAGTTACATGGTTAATGATTTTGTTTGTTGTCGTGTTTTCTCTGTATGTATATTTATCTATGCAGAGGAATGCAATGAATCGATATGAACAGCAGATTATTATCAACACGGAAGTTTCTGCAAGGAATATTGACCACTATATCAGCAGTATGATTACGGCTACCCGGTCTGTCTATATTAACCATATGTTAATGGAGTTTTTGAAAAACAATCATGGCCGGAAAGAGCTGGAATATAATGAAGCCCGTATTACGGAGTATTTCAAGTCTGTGTATTATGCTTCTGCTGTGGCAACCCAGATCTATCTGGTGATGCCTTATGAAAATTTTTCGATCTTATATGAGCCCAAACAGCTGAAATTTTCGGTTGCCGGAATTGATAAAAGAATTAAGATTCCCCAAATGCAGGATCACAGAGAGGTTTATGTAGAACCGACCCATATAAAAACCGATTACGGCCATAATATTCCGGTGATAGAGCGATATCCGGCAGATGAACAGGTAATCACAGTATGGTTGCCAATTGCCAATTTACCGGCAGATTCCAAGCCCATTGCATA
>Ga0137306_100875_pt1 | contig 36104 bp, 25 predicted proteins | sample Inofroosms_March_FD_97187 | JGI IMG/M metagenome (GOLD analysis project Ga0137306, IMG submission 97187) | Mouse cecal microbial communities from Vienna, Austria - N-Acetylneuraminic and N-Acetylglucosamine D2O microcosms_March | ecosystem: Host-associated > Mammals > Digestive system > Large...
CCGCCCGCTCTTCTTCTGACACTCCCGCCAGATCCAGAGCCGGAATCATCGCCGCCTTTGACTGCCCCTCCTCAACTCCAGGGATATTTACCCGAACTGCATATTCTCCCTGATTATAATTACCATCATATCGAATATAAAGTTGACCGCCCTGTTCTGCACTGACCATATTGCTAATCCTGGGAATCACTACTTCGTTGGGACCTACTCGCAGTGTTCCTGCCGTAGTAAACACAGTATTAGATTCTCCATGATATTGAGCAGCAATCACCGTCAGACTAACCGGATCTCCTAGGCGTTTCCCCTTAGCTCCCACATAGACTGCAACCTTGTCTCCAGCTAGGCCGGCAACCCCTAATGGCTGCCAAGTATTTAATCCGCCACTAAAAGAAATATGTCCGTCTTTTTTGTGCGCAAGCTTTGTATTCACCTGCAGAATCTTTCCAGAGCTTCTCCCCAGCTTCAAGATCATTTCTGCATTCTCCAACTCTTGCTTCAAGAATTCATACTGCGGAGTTTTTTCATTGCAGGTTTCATCTACAAACTCCAGCTCCTTATAAAAATCATCAATCATCTTCTGGGTTACATTCTCATTCAATTCTACATGGAGATCATCCGTATACATTCCATAAATCCGCTCCTGCAGATCATAATATTTATAAAACTTAAGTTCTGCATAGCTGATCCTTCTTGCTCCGCCATGTGATGTCTGAACTGCTACCCGGACTTTCTTTGCCGTAAATTTCTCACTTGCCTGGAACTCATAATAAAGCAGATCATCTTTATCTTTTTTCGCAGTCAGACGCCCGTTTGCCACATGTCTGACATTCTCGGCATCCCAATAGATCACCCGACACTGGCTATATCCGTAAGGTTGCTCATAATCCGGAATAATCACTACAGTATCCATCTCATAAGGCTGATCAAAGGTAATAATCGGTGAATTACCATCACTATTGCTATAAGAACAGCCTGCATCCCAGTCCGTTCTCACCCATGCTGTCTCATAGATTCCATCTACCACAGCAAATTCGTCACAAGGCTGATTCGCAGAATTCGCGCCAATCTCAACACTGGTAATCACATCCGATACGCCACCGCCCTCTTTCGGCACATTCAGCAAGTAGAAATTCGGTGTCTCCGGCGCCTTTACAATTCGGGTCTTTCCGCTATACATCTCGGAAGGATCGCTGGTTCCTATCTGGTTTGTCGCCGTCATATAAAGCTCATATGTCACTTCATCCTTTAATCCTGTAATCTCTGCCGTTGTACCAACAAGTCCATGGAGCTCCGCAAACGTCGGGTCCTCGCTGTCTTTTTCCCGATAATATATGCTATAGCTGTCTGTGCCTTTCATCTTCCTCCATGACACGCTCAGCTTCCGGTATCCGCCAGTAATCTGAATCTGCTGGGGGGGAGTCGGACGACTCTTCGCTTCTGGAATCACGACAATAGGCTCACTGTATTCACTTCTCCAGTCTCCATTAACGGAACGAACTTTCACGGTATACGGTTTACCATTATCTACGTCGCCCCCATCTATATTGGAAATTTCCAGGAAATTCTCTTCCTGACTGGGATATATGAACGTCTTTTCTCCTTTCATTGTCTCCCCGGACGCATGAAGCACATACCCTGTAACATTCGACTGATGTCGCCAGCGCACGGTAAACTGTGCATCTCCTGGCTCGCCTTTCAGTCTATCTGGTATTGAAAGATCCGGCTCCGGAATATGGTCTTCCATATTATTTAAAAACTCCACCCGGGAAATCTCCGCCAGTTCACCGTAACCTTCCATTCCGGCTCCCAGCGTCTCTTCAATTCGGATCAATACCCGTTTAACCGCGATCTGCTTTTCCAGATCAATCAATATCGTTTTTCCTTGAAGAGCCTCTTCATCCTTAGGAGCTTCTGCTTCTCTCTTTTCCACAAAACCTTTTTCATTGGCATAATCATTCAAAAATTCTGCCATAGCGTTGGCATTGCTATTTGCCGGTGTAGCAATTCCTCTCCCTGCAAAAGCAACCCTTTTCATAATAGTATAGCTTTTGGCTGATGCATCTGTCGCTACCGGCGCTTCCTCCTGCCCGGAAGAAACCTCTTTTTTTCTGTCACCACTCCGGGAAACCTTTATGCTTCCCTGTTGCTTGCCCTCTTTGATCAGCGCCTCATACCGGTTGCCGTCAGAATCCTCAAAGATCACCGCGCCACTGACCATTACATTCAAAGAACCTATCTGCGGCACAATTGCAAATCCCCTTGTTTCAACAGGATCTCGGAACTCTGCTGAAAGTTCGACAGGATTATCTCCGGAAATAAGACCGCCATTGTCAGGTGCTGCCTGGAATATCGGTTCTCCATCCTGGCTTCTTTCTCCTGTAAACAGCCGGCGGACATCCTCACTGGAATTATTGCCGCATAATGCTTTTTCAACATCATCTTCTCTTATCAGTGGAGTCGTCACCATTTTTGCTTTTGGACGCTCATCCCTGTTCTTATAAAATCTGGCAAAATACTCCAAATCAATCAGGTTGACTTCGCCATCTCCATTTAAATCATATCGGGGATCCAGGGAATCCTCATAGATGGCTTCCATAAGCTCTTCCAAATCCTCCTCGTTGAGCTTCTCCTCTTCTCCGCCATCATCTGCAAAATTTCCTGGCACCAATAGTCCCATCTTCCGGGAATTCGAATTTTCCTCTTCTTCATATCCATAATATTCCGGATAATCATTCGCCAGATTCAGCGTAGTCACGGTTCTTGACTTAATCTCGACCTTTTTCTGGACAAACGGCAGAAAAGCTCCTGTTCCATCTTCATTCTGGGTCAAGAACAAAGTATACTTTCCCTCTGGAATGTCAAACATCTCAAAAACAGCTTCTCTTGTGCTACTGTTTCCCCAATCTGTGTGAAAATTCTCATCCAGATCTCCTGGAATATCCAAGGTCTTTGCCGTCTTTTTATCTGGCTCCAGACGAATATTAAAACTACTGTCTTCTATGCCAAGAAAATTTCGAATCGCGATTCGGAGCATTCCGTTCTCCCGGTCATACCTCATTCCACTGCCAGAAGCACTCGCCAACAGCTCTTTCTTTTCATCCGATGCTGTTGCTTCTCTATCGCTATAAATTTCCTGCAAAACCCCTTTATTCGTCCCTTTTTTCAATACCTGCAGCAATCCGTTTCCCTCGCCTCCGTAAGAAGTCAGCGAAGAAATTGGCGTCTGCAATGCCATGCAGACCACCAGAAACGCTGCTATTCCTCGTTTCATGCTCCTTATCCTCCTTATTTTGATATCATTTCCTTTTACATAATATTTTTTCTAAATAAAATTCCTATTTTTTATTTCCCCTCCACAATTCCCGTTTTTTGTCTCCTTTCTCTACAGCCTTTTTAGCTTTTAAATTATAACCTTTTATTGGCAGAGCTGTCAATATTATCTATTTGGTGCAAAATGTCACTTTCTTTTGTACCTTCTAAATTCCTCGTCTTTTCAACTATATAAATTGGCCGGTCTTTTAGCTCATTGAACAGAATCGCTATATATTCCCCGATAATTCCCACAATCAAAAAAAGTACGGCAAACATAAAGCAATTCAGGATCACGATTGTCGCATACCCACTTGGCGCACCCTGACGCGTGCACAAGGTATAAAGCATCACTGCTATCCCCATTATCGCCGCCAGCCCGCCAGCGTAAATCCCTAATTTCAATGGCAAATTTGAAAAGCAAAGAATGGTATTAATGGAAAACGTAAACAGTTTACGAATGCTGTACTTACTCTCTCCCGCTGCTCTTTCCTTAGCCTCATATGCAATGGTTGCCCGCAAAAAACCAACATTTTGCACATATCCACGCAAGAATCGTACTTTTTCCCGATAATTTTCTCTTAACACATCTGCTGCCTGACGAGAAATCGCAAAAAAATCCGAGGCGTTAGCCTCAAATTTTACATCAGACAAAGTATTAATCAACCAATAAAATCCCGCCGAAGTAATATTTTTCATTATCCCGGCCGATTCGTTGCGGGTGCGTACCATTGTAACAACTCCGCACCCTTCTTCTAATTTTTCTACAATCTCTGGTAAACATGCCGGTGGATGTTGCAAATCTGCATCCATGCACACTATCGCATCTCCACAGGCATAATCAATTCCCGCAATCATCGCTGCTTCATGTCCAAAATTGCGGGAAAAACTCACCAGCTTTACCCGACTTTCATGAAGGGTCAACTCCTGTAAAAATTTTAGACTACCATCCTGGCTTCCGTCATTGACAAACAAAAGTTCATATTCCCAAGAAAGGTCCTCCAAAATTGGCTTTATTGTCTCATAGAACAAAGGCAGGGCTTGCTCTTCATTGTATACAGACACCACAATTGACAACTTTTTTCTCATCATTTCTGTCTCCTTGTTCCCTGCCTTATTGTGTTACTGCTTTCTGCGCTGTCATACTTCCTCATCATATACTTGAATCTGTGTTGTAGAATGGCCGGGAACCCGTTGCTCCTTTGGCGGCAGTTTCATATAATCCCCATAAATCCAGGTCAGTACTTCGTGCCAGTGTTTCGGTACCATCAGTTTTGTATCACAAAAGACCATATCCTCCACCTGATCGCACCATTCCTTTTGGAGAGTCACATACAGAAAATCCGGTTGATAATTGCTGTAATATCGCAAATTACTCCGACATTTCCGATCTTTAAGCGCCACCATCCTCTGCATCCGGAATAAAAATCTCATGGGAATCAGACGTCCTGTCAAAGATAAACCACCCACCGCCAGCTTATGAAATACACGATATTTACTAAAATCCAACTGATAACGATGCGCCATTGCCATGCCATACACAATCTTATGCAGCAGCAGAGTCACGGTTGCATTTCCTTTGTTCTGAGGCAACACATCAATGGTAAAAAGATCCACCCACAAATGATTCATTTTTTCCTCATAGTACTGTGTCTCTGGAGAATCTTCATGAATCCGGCTGTTTTTATAATATATCCGGGCTGTAAAATCAAAGAATGCCCTTCCCTTCTGGAAATCCCAAGGCATCAAAAGTTCCATCGTATCTGGCAACTCCCGACGCACCACTTTCATAAATGCCTCATAATTTTTTCTGGTGAAGGCTATATCTGCATCATCATCCCAGGGAATAAAACCTTGATGGCGGACCGCTCCCAGCAGAGTGCCGGCATCCAGCATATATTGAATCTTATATTTCCGACAAATTCGGTCAATCTCTTTTAAAATCTTCAAGTTGACTTCATGTGCCTTGCTCAGGTCATATCCTGTCATCTCTTTTTTCATACTTTTCATTGAATTCCAAGATCCTTCCACTCTCATGCCTGCCTTACAGCTTCATGAATCACTTTCTCCATGGTATCAATCATGGCATCTGTCATCCCCGGATACACTCCCACCCAGAAGGTATCCCGCATAATCCGATCGGCAATTTTTAATTCCCCTACAATCCGATAGCCATTTCCACTCTGCCGCAGCGGATCGAAACAAGGATGACGGGTCAAATTGCCGGCAAATAGCATTCGCGTCTGAATTCCTTTCTCTTCCACATACTGCACCACGCGATTTCGATCCACACCTTCCCGACAAGTAATGAGAAAGCCAAACCAACTGGGACGGGAAGCTGGACATGGTTCTGGTAAAATCAGTTTATCTGTCAAATCCATTAGCGCTGTCCGCAAACGGTCAAAATTATGGCGACGGCGCTCCACAAAATCAGGAAATTTCTCCAGCTGAGCGCAGCCGATAGCAGCTTGCAGATCCGTGGCTTTCAGATTATAGCCAAAATGAGAATAGACATATTTATGATCATACCCTAACGGCAATTCTCCATATTGGCGATCAAACCTATGATGACAGCTGTTATCTATTCCAGATGGACAAGAGCAGTCCCGCCCCCAGTCCCGAAAAGAACGAATAATCTTGTGCAATAAAGGATTGTCCGTGTACACTGCGCCCCCCTCCCCCATCGTCATGTGATGAGGCGGATAAAAGCTGGAAGTTCCAATATCCCCTAAGGTTCCGGTAAAATGCTCTTCGCCGTCGATCGTATAGCGACTGCCCAATGCATCGCAGTTATCCTCAATTAACCACAGACCATAACTGTCGCAAAACGTCTTTACTGCCTTCAAATCAAACGGATTTCCCAGTGTATGAGCTATCATCACTGCCTTCGTTTTCTCCGAGTATGCCTTCTTTAGCTGTGTAACATCGATATTATATTGAGGAATTGTCACATCGACAAATACAGGCACTGCGCCATACTGGATCATTGGCGCCACAGTAGTCGGAAACCCGGCCGCTACAGTGATGACTTCGTCTCCCCGCCGTATCTGCCGCTCTCCCAAAAGCGGAGAGGTCAAAGCCATAAATGCATTTAGATTAGCAGAAGATCCCGAATTCACCAGTGAACAATAGCGCACCCCCAGATATTCAGAAAGCTTCTTTTCAAATTGTTCCGTATATCGTCCGGAAGTCAGCCAAAATTCCAATGCGCTATCTACAAGATTTGTCATTTCATGCGCGTCATACACCCGCGAGGCATAAGGAATCCGATCCCCTGGCTCATAAGGCTTTTTATTTTGCAAATGATATTTCTCACAATAATCTGCCACAAGGTCCAGAATCTCCTGTCTGGCCTGCTCTTGTGTCTTTTCCATTCTCACGTTCTCCTTTATTAATACTCTCGAATCTGTCGATCCGTCACTGCCAGCATATCTTCCCCCTTCAGATATGCGCGAGACCAATCAACGGTCAACGCCAACGCCTCGCGGATATGCCACCGGGGTTGCCAGCCAAAAACCCGCTTCAATTTTGAGCAATCCAATTTCAGAAAATTTGCCTCATGAGGCCCTCCATCATGACGATTGACCCAATGGGCATTCTCCCCCCACAGCTCACAAAACATCGTTGCCAGTTGCCCGGTAGTCACACAATCTACATCGTCCGGACCCACATTATAATATCCCTGAAAAACTCGATCCTCATACTGTTTCTGAACAATCTCCAAATAAGTGAATAATGGCTCCATCACATGTTGAAACGGACGGGTGGAATAGGGATTTCGCACCACAATCTCCTCTCCCACTGCCTGCGCCCGCACACAATCTGGAACAATTCGATCTTTCGCAAAATCACCACCACCAATCACATTTCCGGCACGAGCTGTGGATATGGCACAACGCCCATCACCAAAAAATGCTTTTTTATAGCTGTGTGTTACCAGCTCCGAACAAGATTTACTATTAGAATAAGGATCATAACCGTCCAGTGGATCTTTTTCTCGATAACCATACTCCCATTCTTGATTCTCATAAACCTTGTCCGTGGTGACATTCAGCACAGATTTTACACAGGGAAACTGACGGACACATTCTAAAAGATTCACGGTCCCCATCACATTCGTCTCGTAAGTATACACTGGTTTCTGATAAGAATCCCGCACAAGCGCCTGCGCCGCCAAATGAATCACCAGCTCTGGTTGTACTCTCTCAAAAGTTTTCTGCAAATATGCGAAATCACGAATATCCCCCCTTACGGAATCCATCGTCTTCTCCAACTCCATCAGTCGAAACAACGACGGATCGGTAGGCGGTTCCAAGGAATATCCTGTCACCTGAGCGCCTGCCAATGTCAAGATACGACACAGCCAACTTCCCTTAAATCCGGTATGTCCGGTTACTAGTATTCTTTTTCCCTGATAAAACTGTCTACATGTTTCCAAATTATACATATCGGTTCTCCTGATTCTATCAATTTTTCCATATCTTCCAGGGTGCCTTCCCTGACTGCCACATTTTTTCCAACAATTGCATTTCCCTCTGGGTATCCATACACTGCCAGAATCCATCATGGAAAAATGACATTAACTGTCCCTGTTCCACCAGTTGCTCCATTGGCTCCCGCTCAAACACAGTAGTGTCATCCTTTAGATAAGCAAAGATCTCCGGATTCATCATCATAAAACCGCCGTTAATCACTGCCCCATCTGTCGAAGACTTCTCCCGAAAGGAACGGATCACATGATCTGTCCCGATATCCAAAACCCCTTTTTGCTGACCAATATTTACCGTCGTCAGAGTAGCTACCCTTCCATGTTTCTGATGAAACTTTACCAATTCATTCAGATCCACCGTGCACACCGCATCTCCGTAAGTCAGCATAAACGGCTCTTCTCCAATATATGACTCTATCCGTTTCACCCGTCCTCCTGTCATGGTATGCAGTCCGGTATCCACCAATGTCACCCGCCACGGTTCTGAATAATTGTTGTGTACTTCCATTTTATTATTGGCCAAATCAAATGTCACATCCGACATATGCAAAAAATAATCTGCAAAAAACTCTTTCACCACATATTGCTTATATCCCAGGCAGATAATAAAATCATGAAACCCAAATTCCGCATAATATTTCATAATATGCCAAAGAATCGGCCGGCCTCCAATCTCAATCATTGGCTTTGGCTTCAAATGGCTTTCCTCACTGATTCTTGTTCCCAGACCGCCAGCCAGAATCACTACCTTCATTTTATATTCTCCTCTGTTTATCCTTATTATCGGTTTTCCTATCTGCTAAACACATTCCATCCATTCTCTTTCAAGATTCTCAAGGCACGGCGCACATCTGCCCCACTCTCTTCTCGTCCTTTTCGGTAATCAAAAGTCTCCCGCAGCGTGTCATCATCCAAGTCCTCATATTGAAGCGCCATGGCCGCAATATTTTCCCCATATGCTTCTCGATAAGGCGCTGTGCGAATCTCCACATAATCGGTATACCCATGTCCGGCCAACAAAAGAAGACACAACGCTGCCGCCATCCATCGACTAGCTTTGCTCATAGAGCGATTTGCTTGCCCTTCTTTCTCGCCAAGCTTTCTTCCGGCCTCAGCCGATTTTGAGGCAGTTACCTTTCTGTTTTCTCTTGTCTCCGCCCAACGCCACGCAAGCGCAAAAGTCAGCACAATTCCCAATACTCCTGCCTGATACTGCAAGGCATATCGGGAACTCATTCCATACTCTTCTCTGGCAAAAATATACCGAGAAATCAAAATAATTCCATGATTTCCCATCCCTGCAAGCAACAGCAATAAAGGCAACAATGTTCGCTCATACAATCGACAACGGATGTTTATCGCCAGAGCCAGCAGATATCCCCCTGCCAGCATTGTCCCCAAAAGATACAAAGCCCCATCTCCCACGATTCCCTCAGCTATCCACTTGTTCAGAGTCTCACCACCGACCACCATAGAAGCCAACGATTTCAGAAGGAAATTCACAAAAAACAGCGGCTGATTTCCCAACATTTCCATCAATCCCACCTTGATCGCTCCATCATGATCCTCATAGGCATAGGAATTGCTCCACATATACAAAAGTAACGGAATCACTACGCTGACAATCCCCGCCACACAAAAACGCCAGTCCATAGTTGTCTCTTTTCCCTTTCGGGATATCCGATAGCTTTGGACACCCGCAAATCCGTAAGCCAGAACCATGACTGCCGAATATACGGCACAATATGGTCCTGCTATCGCAAGACTTACTATCGGTGGCAACATCAGCAGCCGGATTTTATCGCCTGGCTTTTCCTGTCCATATAAGACCCGATCCAATACCAGATAGTGATAATAAAAACAGGCAAATGCCAAAAAATGAGCCCAGCCAGTGCCATTTGTCAACATTTCCCATTTATTCAATCCAAACAGCAGAAACATTAAAAATGCATACCATAACCAATTGACCTGTTTCCACTCACAATATCGCCCGAATACCAGCCCAGAGAGCCCTAATCCTAGAACTCCTAACGCCATTTCAAAGGTAGTATTATAACGGAATAGCATCACATTCAAAGCTCGTACTGGATAGTAGATCGGAATCCTGGTCAATACATCCGGCCGGAAAAAATTCTCCGGATTCCACACATCCGGCAAATATTTATTGACAATCCGGATATAATCCGAATATACAATGTCACAAGTCGCCTCCTTAATATACCAGAGGCACAAAAGCGTCCCCAGAAGTGGCAATCCATAATAAAAGATTTTTTTCTGCTTCATATCCGTTCCTTTCCAGTTCCGGCCCTTGCCATCCCGTCAATCTGCCCGCATAGCCAATAGTACCGCCAGGCGCTGTTGGCCTCGCTGTTCCTGTGCTTCCGGCAAATAGAAATTGGTCTTAAACTCCAGTTGCAATGTCTCATAAGGTTCTGCCTCCACGACCGCATGCATCAGGTTCTCCTTCATTTCTAGATAGATCCGGGGTTCCTCATTTACATAAACCATCACCCACTGATCCTTCGTCAACTCTCCTGGATAATAAAAATCCATCTCGACAATCCCCTTTGCTCCTGTCATCACCTGAATCTGGGCGCTTTCATCCAGCCAGCCATCCTCATAATATCCGAATATTCCCCGACACTTAAAATTCCGTACTGCCCTGGTAATATTATGATAACAATTGTTTGCTGGATCCTCCTGAAGAATCACCATATCGTCAGTCACTAACCCGATCTCCCGCACATCCTTAAGGAACATTATCTCCGTATTTTCTGCCTTTCGCTGTTTGTCAAAGACTTTCAAAAAAGTCTCTCTTGTAAAATCCTCCATTTCAAAAGCATCGCCCCCAACTTCATAAGCGTTCTTCATGATATAGATCGTTTTACCAAAAATCTCCTCTCCATATGTGCCGTATGTCTCCTCCGCCAGCGAATTATATCGTTGTTGAGCCGGCATAAAATAAAGCTTCGGGTATAGCCCCCGGTAGTAACATTCCACCGGCAGCATCAACACCACATATAATGTTAGCATCGTCAAGAATGCCACTGCCCGCATCCATGTTCCTTGCTCAATCACTTTATCCGTCAAAACACCATACATCCAGGCCAAATATAGCAAAGCTCCTGCATAAGACACATAAACCCAGCGCATTTCCACTCGGATTGTCACACTAGAACAGGCAATGCACCCCGCTACAAATCCCATGAACAAGAGGCTTGTACACAGATAACTGCCACAATGTCTCCACTCTTGCACCACCTTGATCAAAAATGCTACCATTACAGCCAAAAGCATCAAATCTGCCGCCGCAACCAACAGCATCACGCCCAAAGGCGCCTGGCGAAAATTCTGTCCATTCAGATGTTCGGGACCCGCATTGATTCCAAACAGATAAGCCATCTGGCTCAAAGCATACTTTACTGCAGTTCCCACCGAAAACGTCTCCGCCACCTGCGTGCGTCCCGTTCCTGCCGGCATCACACTGCCAATCGTCAGAAGGCGGATCGTCTGCACTGCTCCAAAAGTCCCCGCCGAAGCTGCCCACAATTGCCAGCGCCGCACCTTCCGACACAGTAAAACGAAAAAAAACAGAGGTAACAATACCATATAACGCTCATGGACAAAGCAGATTCCCAAATATAATCCACATGCCCCATAAAACTTCCGGTAATCTTTTCGACTTTGATCATTCAAAAACTCACAAAGTAAAAACAAAATTCCCAGGGCCATCCACAACGCCATCGTCTCCATCAGCCCATATACCTGCCCGATCTGATAATAAGAAAATCGGGAAGCCAAAAAAGCAAACCCACACAGAGAGCCGATATAAGTAGACCGACTATATTTTCTTGCCATCTGGTATAATGTAAAAGCGATCCCTACATTCAACAGGATATTCACTGGTACAATCCACGCAATATGGGGACCGATCAATCCCAATTCCAACCAGGCAGCCAGGTAATACAAAAACCGAAACCGTGTGCTTCCCCTTGGGAACACAAATTCCAGAAATGATTGCTCTCCATAACAAGACCACAGATACAAATCATCCATATATAATCCCTTGATTTCTATCCCCCGGTTAATCCAGAAAGCAAAACATGCCAGCAAAAGCACTATCAACAAATCCGTCTTCCATCTGCCGGCCATCTGCCACCAATGTACATGTCTGTTATCCCAGGAATCGTGGACTCCCGTTATCTGCTGCTCTTTCATTTCTTTTCTCCTTGCAGTCTCCAAACTATCTCTTTGCGCCATACGGCTCACAAAAACCTTATTGGTAAGCTCTATATGCCTTCCGGTAAAATACCATCAATCCCCTCGCAACGGGTCTCGGCCAAATCTTCTGATACATAGAAAGCTCTTCTTTTGAGCGTTGATGATTGTCAATAAATGCTTTTGTAGTAGCCTCTTCATGGATCCGATAGCCAATCAGCGGCTTCTCCACACAGACAAACCTCCCTGGTCTTTTTGCCAGTTTCCACAAAGTATCCCAATCCAAAGCAAATTTATAAGGGGAAGCAAACAGTGGCATCCCCAATTGCTCTTTATTATAAGTAGAAGACGGACAGATAATCGGATTACCCCAGAGCAGTATTGCCTGTTTCAAACAAATATGATTGGCCAATCCGCGAAATCGCAAAGGTATCCGCAAAAGTTTCTTAATCCATAAAAACATACCTGGCCTCTGGAGCCGCCTCCCCTTAATAATCACACAATCAGTACTGAAAACTGTGGTATCCTCATATTTCTGCCAACATTCCTGTACCATACGGGCATAATCCCGATGATAGTAATCATCCTGATGAGCAATCGTGACCAGTTGCGATTTTGCCTGCTCATATGCAAAATTCCAGTCTGACTGAATATCGCTTTTCCCCTCTCGCACAAAATAAGGCAAACCATATTTTTCCGCTATCCCTTTGATATAAGAACTGGGAGTTGATGTACATACAATAATGGTAGAAGAGACCGTTTGCTTCTTCAAAGAACGGATACAAGTTTCCAGATAAGGAGAATCTTTATAGGCACAAACGGCAAATGTATGAGTAAACATAGCGGACTCCTTTCCCTTGTTTTCTTCTCTAATTCCCCATGCTTCCGTCTTCTCCTCTGCTTTCAACTAAATTTTTCATCCATCAAAAATCATTGTCCACAGTGAAAAAATATTCCTCTAACATTAAACACAAGACATGATAGATCGGCAAGTGTAATTCCTGGATTTTATATGTCTCTCTCTCCGGCACTCTAATTGCCACATCTGCACGCTGGCCCAATTTGCCGCCAGTCGCACCCGTCAGCCCGATAACCTTCATCGACTTTGCCTTCGCAACGGTCACTGCATAATCCACATTCTTTGCATTGCCAGAAGTAGATATCCCCAAAAACACATCCCCTGGCATTCCATATCCACAGAGTTGTTGCGCATAGACCATATCCCCATCGACATCATTGGCAAATGCTGTGGAAAGCCCTGGATGACTATTGAGGGCAATGGCTGGCAAACCGCTCTGCAATTTTGCCGCTAGCAGCGCGCCATTCTCCTCATCTTCTGTCCGCAGACATTCCTGCAGCTTTTCGGGAAGCTCCCGCTTCTTAAGAAATCCCTTCATTAGTTCCCCTACCATGTGCTCGGCGTCTGCGCAGCTGCCGCCATTACCGGCAATCAGCAGCTTTCCTCCACTGGCAAAACATTCGGTCAGCATAAAATAGGCGGCTGTTATGGCATTTTGAACCGTCTCCAATACCGGATATCTCATCATCAATTCATCCAATAGTGCTTGCTGTCGTTCATTCAATTCCATGGCTGCCTCCCCCTCCTCTTTCTGACCCTCTGCTGTCATTTTCACTTTCAAGTATTGCACTGGCGGCGTCAGCAAGTGTCTCGGCGTAAACATCATAAGGCATTTCCCCCCCTATACCAATTTTCTGTTCTCTGTGAACTTCGTTTCCATAACCCGTTCCCACCAGCACGGTACGCACGCCATAATTTTTTCCGGCTTCCACATCTAGCAGTTTATCACCAATCATCCAGGAATGAGTCTTATCCACCTCAAAATACTGTTCTGCCATTTCAAACATTCCAATCTTTGGCTTCCGACAATGGCAAGCAATTTTATATTTGCCAATCCCATATTCTGGATGATGAGGGCAGTAAAAAAACTGATCGATTTGTGCTCCTTGCAAACGCAGTAACTCGTTCATATACCGGTGAAGCTCGTTCACTTCTTCTTCCTGGTAATATCCCCTTGCCACCCCGGCCTGATTTGTCACCACTACCAGCCGATATCCTTTTTCCCGCAGCCTGCGAAGCGCGTTTGGTACGCCTTCCAGAAACTGCAGATCTTCCTTTCGATGTAGATAATGAACCTCCACGTTCAGCGTCCCGTCCCGGTCCAGAAATATCACTCGTTCCATTTATCATTCACTCCTGATCTTACCATGCGTCAGAACAATTCCCCCTATATCTTCAAATAGAGAATATATATTCTCCATTGGTATTGACTATCTTTACTTTGTCATAATCCCATCGTTTCTCATCTGCTGTCCATGACTGAGCGCCCCGCAGCTCAAAATTCCAGTCCGCCAGCTGGCCGCCCACTTGTTCCATTCGTGCCGCCACTTTATGCCGGACATTATAGGGACAATACATCAGAAGATAACCACCGCCGCCGGCTCCCAAAAGCTTCCCTCCTAAAGCTCCCGCTTTTAGCGCTTCCTCATACAGTTCATCAATCTGGGGATTGGTGATTTTGCTGCTCATGCGTTTTTTGCTCTGCCAGCCATAGTCTAAAAGCTTTCCGAAGCTGTGCAGATTTCCTTTCAGCAATTCATCCTTCATGGCATATGCCAGTGCCTTCACCTCACACATGGCGTTGAAGGCATCTTTTTTTTCATAATTTTTCACCTGATCTTTGATAATATTCGCCGATACATGAATATTCCCGGTATAACACAAAAGCAGATTATACTGCAATTCATGAATGATATCCTTTTTGATCCGCAATGGATTCACTACTACATTATTTCGCCCATGAAATTCAATAAAATTAAATCCACCAAAGGTAGAGGCATACTGATCCTGATAGCCGCCTTCGATTTGCAAATCTCTTCGCTCCACCCCATATGCCAAATCTGCCAGTCCATAACCGTCCAGCTCAATCCCCTTCCAACGCGCCATGGCAATCAATAAAGCCACCATCACGGTCGAAGAGGTCCCCAGTCCGGAACCTGGAGGCGCGTCGCACTGCAAATACACCTCGCATCCTTGATCAATCTCCATGGCTTTTAACGCTGCTGTCACCAAATCCAGCCTGCCGTCGTAAACAAAATTTTCCCGTGTATTGTATTTGACCGTCATGTCAAAATCCAGAGAATGCACCACGATCTGATCGTCCTCTCGGGGCACAATCGAACAATATGCATATTTGTTGATGGTACTTCCGATGATAGCCCCGCCCTGCTCTACACAAAACGGCTCCACATCCGTACCTCCACCGCCAAAGCTAATCCGCAGCGGCGCCCTTCCTCGGATCACCATACGACCACACCTCTCTTTACGTCCTCAATAAACCGGAAATAATCCTCCGGCACTCCAATATCAATAAAATATCCGTCATTGACAAAACCTCCCAAACGCCGCCCTTCGGACAGCCATCTCGGAATCATCTCATTCTCCAGAGAAACCTTTCCCTCCGGAATTTCCGATAAAAGCTCCCGGCGCATCCGGTACACCCCGCCGTTGATCGTCCCCTGCTTTACCTCTGCCGTCTTTTCATTGAACCCCGTCAGCCTTCCATCCTTCAAAACCGCCTGACCATACCGGGATACATCTGGTACTTCCCGCAGCACCAACGCCAGCTCTAGCTCCTGCTGCTCCTGAAGCCGCACCAACCGGCCATAATCGATCTGATAAAAGGTATCTGCATTCAGCACAAAAAACGTATCCTCTGTCACCATCCTCCCGGCATTTTTGATCGCTCCGGCTGTTCCCAGAAGCTCCTTCTCATAAGCATACCGAATTCTCAGCCGCCCTCCTTCCGACGTCGCAAACCGTCTGCCGTCTCCAAAGTAATCTTCCACCATCGAGCCCTTATATCCCACTGCAAAAATGATATCTGTAATCCCATACCGGGATAATTCATGGATCACATACTCCATAAACGGTTTATCTTCGATCAAGGCCATTGGCTTTGGCCGGTCATTGACCACACTCCGAAGCCGCGTTCCCAATCCTCCTGCCAGTAAAATCGCCTGCATATGCCCTCCTGGTTTTCTCTGGTTTTTTGCAGATTCTTAAAAAGCGCTTCCTGCTTCCATGTCGAAATTATAGCATTTTCTTGTCAAAGATTCCACTATCTTCATAAAATAATAAAGTTCCTGGTATTTATCTGCGGACCAAGATTTCCTTCAGCCATTCACAAAATCCTCTTCTATCACCTTCCACGCTGCATCGACGCTGAAATGTTCCCGAATATACGCCTGCGTCTTTTTGCAAAGCTCCTGACAGGCATCCGGATTCTTATAAAGCCCCACCACGGCATCCGCAAACCGTTCCGGCTCATCCTCCACCAACAGCACATCCTCCACTCCGGGGATTCCCTCCGCTCCAATGGCTGTGGTCACGATCGGAGTTCCGTTATAGATGGCTTCCACTACCTTTCCTTTCACACCTGCCCCATACCGCAAAGGCACCACCACGACCCGACACTCACTGTATAAGTGGTTAAGCTCCTCCTCGGACACGAATCCTTTGATGATGACATCATTTCCTGGCTGCTCTAATGCTTTGATCTCCTCTGTCACCTTTGAACCTACTACGATAAATTCCGGTGCCTCCAGCCCGACGCTTTTCATCTGCTGGCAAATCCGTGGGTAAATCTCGCGGGCAAACCACAGCACCGCGTCCGCATTCGGCGGATGGGCAAATCCACCCACAAATAAAAGCCCTTTTCTTCTGGCAAAGTCTTCCTGCAAAGTTTCTTTAAAGTTCTCAAACACATAAGCCGTGATATCCTTCACCGCAATCGTGGGATCGATTGCCCGGATGGCATCCCGCTCCACATAAGACGGATAGTAAGATACTGCTGCCTTGCTCATCAAAGACAATTCGATGGATTTCCAGTATTCCGCTTCTTCCCGCTTCTGCAGATCTCCTGTCAGCTGATACTCCCGTCCTTCTCGCAGAAAATGTAGATCATGTCCATAATAGATCACCTTGATATCAGTATTATCCAGAATGTAATCGATATATTTGGATGCAATATGAGGCCGGTTTAAATATGCCACTGCGATATCATCCCCATGGTCCCGCAACCAGTCCCATATTTTCACCTGATACTCCGCACCATATAAAATCTCGATTCCCATCTGCTGCAGCACGGTCGAATAGGGCTCTTCATGAAGGAAATTATCTCCCAGAAACTTCACCACATAACCCTTTTTCAAAAACATTTTCAGATACTGAAATGTGGTCTTAGAGCCCGCATCTCGATCATAGGTGGGCACATAATGATCCACTACCAAGATAATCTTTTTGCCCATGCTCCGCTCTCTGGCCCGGAACGGATCCGGATTTCCGTCATTCTCACATTGCAGCGCAAACTCTGCTGCCCATTTTTCTTTTAGTTTCTTACTGTTCTCCACCTGATAACGCTTGAGTCCCGTCCCTTGTACATCCGTGCCGTTCGAAATACCTTCAAAATGGATCACCTGAGAAAGCGGCTGATATACCACCCGATAACCCGCCTTCCTCACCGCAAAGGCCAGATCCGAGTCCTCACAATAAGCCGGTGCAAAACGAATATCAAACCCGCCGAGCTGCTTCCATAGCCATGCCGGCAACAGAATCGCCGCCCCCGAGATATAGTCCACATCCTTCACATAGTTATACTCTGGCTTGTCCGGGTCATCCAATCGTCCATAATTCCATCCTGACCCGTCACTCCAGATAATCCCTCCTGCCTCCTGCAACCGCCCGTCCGGATACACTAGCTTAGATCCCACCATGCCGATGGAATCATCCGCCTCGATCAGATTCACCAGCGAACTGAGCCACCCGGCTGTCACTTGCGTATCATTATTAAGAAACATAATATATTTGCCACGTGCTTTTGCAGCCGCTTGATTGCAGTTTTTCAAGAACCCCTGGTTCTCTTCATTCCGGCAAATGACCAACCCTTCCGCAAAATCCCCCAGACGCGCCGTCGCATCTGTCGACACATCATCTGCAATCAACACTTCATAACTGACATCTTGAGTGTGTTCTCGAATCGACACCAGGCAGGCATACGTATAATGCACCTGATTATATACGGGAATCACAATCGATACCTTAGGCTGTTCCTGCCACTCAAAATGCAGTCGGCCATGCTGCCGATAGAGATCCCCAATGTGAAAATCCCCGTCCCGCAAATTTCTTCCCTCTTCGGTAGCATACAATTTTGCCGACCGGATGGGGTGTAACAAATATTCTTTTTTATATTTTAACTTTTTTCTCTCCAAAGATCCCGGCGGATACTTTTTGTTTACCTGCTCGCCCAGTTTTCGCCTGACCTTGAACACCAGTGCCTCATGACGGTTCAGATAGGTAAGAGTCTTTCCCATCTCGTCGATCTCATGGCGCAGATCCCGAATCATGATCTCCAGATTGGTCACATGATTGTTGGTCAGGCGCTGCACTTCCGTCATCTTGCGGATGGTTACATCCTTCTCCCGCGCATGAATCTTCATCTGTTCAATCCGCTCCCTAGCTCGCATCAGATCACTTTCCACCCGCCGAATCTGCTCCCGTCCCAGAGAGCTGACCATATAGTTACCCAGGTAACGCTGCTGATTCTCCCCATGAACATAGTTCTGAAAGCTGATCTCCATTTTATGATACACCTGTACCTGCTCAGGAGTAATGGCAAAAGCTGCCAGAATCTCATCTGCGCCCACCTTCCCCAACAAGCTCCCATACTGTTCGCAAAAATAATAAAGAATGCGGTATTTCACAAAATGTTCTGGCACCGGAAAAGCAAATACCCACTCATAATCCAGACAATAATTTCCATCCTCTGTCAGTAGAATATTCTCGAAAAGCGCATCAATATTGGAAACCTCCCGGGACGTATCCATTTCCAGCAATGCCAGCTCCGACTCCGTCAGCTCCTGATCGGTCCGTCCTCCTCCAAACACTTCCAAAAATTCTTCTGTTCTCACAAAATCCTTTTGGCTCTCCGGTGCCATATCATAGATCTGCTCGATAGCATCCTGTAACAATGCAAGCGGTAATTTCCCGTCTTGCAGTTCTTCCCCCAACTTCTCTGCCCAGGTCTGCCCCGTCAAATAAGGGAAAAACGCCGCATTTTTATCTTCCTGATAAGACGGGCTGGCTACCCTAAGAGAGCGATGTTGCCTGGATAAACTGCGATATTTCTCTTCAAAAGACCAGATATGTCCCATACCCTTCAGACTGAGCGCCGCTTTTTCCACATACCAGGCGTTTTCTTCCTTCGGGTCCGCCATTTCCCGGTTCCCCGATAATTCTGCTTCCTCTTTCCGGCAAATGCAGGTCTTTATCTGAAATTCTTCCTTTCTTGTTTTATTATACTTGATATAAATCCGTTCACTCTGCCTTCTCAGCTTTTCTTCATCCGCACTCCAGAACACCAGATAAGAATTGGCATATAAATCAAACTTCCCATCCTCGCAGACAGCATCGAATCCTTCTCCCATATCCATCACGTGATACTGAGGATAATCGTATGCCGGAATCACCCGTGTCAGATCTCCCTTCTTCGGCAAATACGCATCCGAATAAATGCTGATCGGCGTCCGATAATCCGGCATTGGATAATAGAAACGCAAAAATCCGGTTTTCATACAAGCTCCCCGGCCTTGTCCGACTTCCGCACTCAAAAAATCCCCACACAGCATTGTCTGCAATCGTTTCTTTGTCAGTGCATTTTCTTCCCGCGCCGTCCCTGCTAAGTACTTCATCCCCAGAGCATTGGGAACTGCCACAATCAAAATTCCGTCCGGCTTTAAGAGCCGCTTTGCATCATCGATCTCCTGCTGGCATAGCGCCTTTTCCTGCCCCACCATCATCACATAATCATACACGTTCTCTGCCTCAGACGCATATTCCGCCAGCGATTTCTGTACATAGTCAATGGATTCTGCTCCCGGATATCGCAGCCGCACAGTCTCTAACGCTTCCTTATTTGTATCCAGCACTGTCACCTGTGCCACCTCCGACCGGTACAGCCCAGTCATAGCGCCATAGTCTGCTCCCACCTGCAAAAGTTTGGCATCCGGCTCAAAATCATACCATTCCAGCAACAGCTCCCGCTGGTCAGAAAGAGCATACAAAATATCCAGCCGGTCATTGTCTGACAATACCCGCCGGATGTCCCCGTCATATGCCTTTAAGGTCATCTGAATCTCATTATCAATTCTCGTCATTTTTCTCCTCATCTCATTTCCAGTCAAGCCCGCTCTCCCGCCGGACGGTACTCTGCTTCCACCTCCGACTCCATGTCATAGACTCCTACCGTATTTTTGTTGGAAATCACAGTGATATTCGCCACATCATAGAGTCTGTGATACACCGTATGCTCCCCCTGTTCAAACCCAGTACAACTCATGGACAACAAATACTCGCCCCCCTGCAACATCATTTTCTGACGAAAATTCACCTCATATTCGTCCCCGGCCTTTACTGGCCGGATATCAGCCCCCTCAAACATGGTATTGGTTCCTGACAGCTCCGCCCCCTTTTTGTCCTTAATCGTATAAGTAAAAATCGGCGCCTGAATATCTGTCCGGAAACGAATTTTCTCCCGAATGGTAAAATATTCTCCTTTCAGCAGCAGATTCGTCAGATTTCCTCTTTCATCAAACATCCCCAAATCATAGATTTCCGCCCTGCCGTCCCCGTATTCAGTACGGTTGGGATTGATTGTCAGATGCTCCTTCATCAGTCCATTACGGACTTTGCCATCTTTTGCACTTCTTTTTTCTGCCTGATTTTGATCTGTCAAACCGCTCATCTCACCAGAGAAATCATTCATCTCCTGCAGCTCTTCTTCCAAATCATCCATCTGATTGGCCAAAATTTTCTTATATAAATCTACCATTTCTCCCGGAACGCCCTCTGCAATAAAATTCCCTTTATTTAACAGCACTACCCGGTCACAATACTTAATCACACTGCCCATATCGTGAGTAACCATCAAAATGGTCGTCCCGTTTTGCCGGATTTCCTCCATCCTCCGATAGCACTTTGACTGGAAAAATACATCCCCCACCGAAAGCGCCTCGTCCACAATCAGAATCTCCGGCTCCACATTAATCGCCAAAGCAAATGCCAACCGCACAAACATGCCGCTGGAATAAGTCTTGACCGGCTGATATACAAAATCTCCGATGTCCGCAAAATCCAGGATATCCTGCAGCTTCTCTTCCATTTCCCTGCGGGAAAATCCCATCATTGTCCCATTCATATAGATATTCTCAATCCCGGTATAATCCATATTAAATCCGGCTCCCAACTCCAAGAGAGCCGAGATCACACCCTCTACTTGAACCTTTCCGGAGGTGGGCGTCAGCACTCCGGTAATAATCTTCAAAATGGTGGATTTACCCGAACCATTGGTTCCGATTATCCCCACAGTTTCCCCTTTTTTTACCTGAAACGAGATTCGATTTAGTGCAAAAAAATCCTTGTGATAATTCTTATGCGACAGACTTAAAGACTCTTTCAGGCGATCAATCGGCTTATCATACAGCCGGTATACTTTACTCACATCCTGTACCTGAATGGCATATTCCACATTTTCCTCTATTGGCATAGGGTCTTCCTCTCATTCACCAGCCATCTGTTTTCCTTAAAAGAATATCACAAACCTTTCTGGCTTTCAACCCACGTTTCCCAAACCATTGCCTTTGCTGGCGTCTTAGCCCGTCATTATTCCCAAAATCTTTGTTTTCAATTCTCTAAAAGCCCCCGCAAAACGCCATAAATGCTAAAAATAAGCAAAAAGTCCTCTTGTTTCTTGGTATTATTTCATGATATCCTGGAAACAGAAGATGAATCCGGCGCGCAGATTCAGCACTCTATGATTAAGAAGGGAAATTACAAATATGAAAAAACAAATCCTTTTATCCATGGCTGTATTGATGACTATCCATATATCTGGATGTTCCAGCCCCCAAAATGCTATGGCTGAATATTCTGATACAGCAACTCAAGAAAGTACTGCTGCGACAACTGCTGCCAAAACAACAGAAGCGCCAAGTTCCCCAGTCGTAACATTAGGAAATACTTCTCCGGAAACAAATAACCTTTCCTGGGATATGGCAGAAGAAATCCTGACTCATATCAGTGATCCGAAATTCCCTGATTACTCTGTCAATGTTCTGGATTACGGTGCGGTCCCCAACGACGGCCAACTAGATACCGCGGCAATCCAGAAAGCAATCGACGAAACCAGTGAAAAGGGCGGCGGAACCGTCAGAATTCCCTCCGGAGATTACGATACGGGAGCACTTACATTAAAAAACAACATAAATTTATCTCTTGAAGAAAAAGACACGGTTCTTAAATTCACTCGGGAAATCACTCCGGAGAATTATCCGCTGGTATTTGCCCATTATGAGGGTTCGAAATGCTATAACTGGAGTCCTCTTATTTATGCCTATCAACAGAAAAATATTGCAGTAACCGGAAAGGGCACTCTGGACGGACAAGCTGACAAGGATACGTGGTGGAACTGGAGCCGTACTGTCAATGCCGATGGTTCTATTTCCAAACCTTCCTCGGCAGATGCGAAGCTTCTGAGAAAAATGACTGACGAAGGCGTCCCAGCCGAAGAACGTGTATTCGGTGACGGACATTTCCTCCGGCCCAATTTTGTTCAGCCTATTGAATGTGAAAATGTATTGATTGAAGGCGTGACGATTGCCAACTCCCCAATGTGGGAACTGAATCCTGTTCTCTGCACCAACTTCACAGCTAGAGGTGTGACTATCGACACTCACGGTTACAATAACGATGGTTGCGATCCAGAAAACTGCAATTACGTATTGATTGAGGACTGTTATTTCAATACCGGGGACGACTGTATTGCCGTAAAAGCCGGACGCAATCGTGATGGTCGCGAACTCGGTGAAGCTGGCTGGCCAACTCAGAACCTGATTATCCGGAACAACACCTTCGCAGACGGACACGGAGGCATTGCCTGCGGTAGCGAAATGAGCGGAGGCATCAAAAATCTGTTTGCTGATAACAACACTTTTGACAGCTCCAGTTTAAACTACGCACTTCGCTTTAAAACCAATGCCGAGCGAGGCGGCGCCATCGAAAATGTTTATCTGCGCAATTCCAAGGTAAAATCCGTGGGCAATGCGGTTGTACATGCAACCATGTTATATGACGTCGGGCGTGATGGAGAGTACCTGCCGCAGTTCAAAAACATTACCATTGAAAACCTTTCCAGCAACGGTGGTGAATACGGCATCTTTATGGAGGCTTTTGATGAAGTTCCCATTACTGGTCTGGTATTGAAAAACGTCGAAATTACCGGAGCCGGAACAGACATCCGTGCTTTAAACTGGGAAAAACCTGTTATGGAAAATGTATCCATCAATGGAAAATCATATCCCCGGCCAGTGGAAACTAAGATTATAGGTGTTCCCATCCCGGGAAATAAGATTGAAGGAAGCTCCGTTCTCCTTGGCGGCGACAATAATGATCTGAATTACCAGTGGCTTATAGCTGACAGCCAAGACGGTTCTTATGAACCTGTTGGGATTGAAAAACTGTTCACCATTCCCAATGATGCCGCCGGCAAATTCATCAAGCTTCAGGTAACAGATAAGAATGGCAATCAGGATTCCAGCATTGCCTACAAAATTCTTGGAGGCACAAGGATTGCCAATATAGAAAATGATGAAGAACTTCTAAGAGCTGCTGCCAAAGGATATATCGATGAGACCAGTGAATTGGATCTGACCCGGGAAATCACGAACCGGGATTGTGCAAAAATGCTGGCAAAGCTATGGAACTTAGAAGCCCCGAAAAATCCAGTGACCATCTCTGATGTTCCCAAATCCGACCCGGATTACAATGCGATCGCCGCTGTTGTCGAAGCAGAAATGATGGATTTAAAGGATCCGAGCATCTCTGCCGCCCAGGGAACCTTATACAACGCTGGGGTAACCAAAGATGAGGCAGCCAAAAGAACGGCTTTTATGCCAGACTCCACAATCAACCGGGACGAGATGGGTTATATTGCTCTTCTCTCTTGCGGAGTTCCTTATAATGAAACTTTAGGAACTCAGCCGAAATTTGATGATGCCGAAGAAATCGAATCGGTATACCGGTCCAATGTAGGTGCCAGCGCATACTTTGGATTCGTTACTGCAAAAACAGAAAATGATTACAAACCCAAGGACAAAACCACTATGGAGGATTTGATCCGGGCCATTGAGAGAATTTCTGATTTTGCCAATAAATAGCTTCTAAATGAAACTGCTAAATGTAATAACACGGATTTTGCGACACAATTTCGTGACACATGGACTTTTACCCCAACATCATGTCATTTCGATAAAGAAATGAGAAAATCAGCCAAGGAAGAGGGGAGAAAAGTAACGGGAAATCGTCTGTGATAGTTTGACTTTGCAGAGATTAAGAATTCCCATTGCTTTTCGCCCCTCTTCCTTGGCATACCTTTTATCACTATTTATCTAAATGATATTGTTTTGCGACACCCCTGTTTGTTTTTACCACATTGCACTTTCATCCGGTCAGCAGTACAATGATGGCAAAGCTAAAAGCAAAATCAATGCCGGAGGAAATCAACATGGAAAAATTTCAAATGAAATTTGTCTCTACTCAAATAAAAGTATTACTTTTTCTGTCATTTATGGGGATCCTCTTCGCCAGTTCTAATCTTTATTCGATTTACCATGGTACCAAATGTGAAGAACAATTCGATCGCGTGTTAACAAAATACTATACCATCAACCAGTTCATGACTTTATTTTCTGAAAATCCTGTTTTATTTGAAACTTACATGGCAGATAAAACCGAGCAAAATTGGATCAATTTTATAAATAATAACAACAAAGTCCGGCATGTCTTAGGGAAAATGATCCAGGAAGCAGACGGCATGTCATTAGAAAGCTATTTGTTGATTCAATCCATCAAAAATACCTATGTCAATTTTGATATGATTGCCAGAAACCCCACCGGTGCAAATTATGAGGTCCGGCAAATCATAGATGTTCGGCAATCCTCTTCTCAGATTCTCGAATATACAAGAAAGCTTCTGGAAGAAAGCCTTACTTTCGGAACCGAAATCTACTTTGATATGCAGAATAGTATGCGCACAGAACACCAGATTTCCATGCTGCTGCTAATCCTTGCTGCAGGGGCTTCCGTCTTATTTCTGTTTTATGTAAAAAGGCAGGTATTAAATCCTCTCACAGCGCTCTCGCTTGCAGTAAATGAAATCACAAAGGAAAATTTTGATACCGCGGATCTTCCCTCTGACCGCCAGGACGAAATTGGGCATCTGAACCGGGCTGTGAACCAAATGAAGTTAGTTCTCAAAAATGTCATCCAAGAATTAAAAGAGAAACAGCTTCTCACCCACAAAGTCTATTCCCAGGAAATCCGGATCATAAACAGTGAAAAGATGTTGGAAAAAGCTCGTTTTTCTCTTCTCCAGTCACAAATCAATCCTCATTTTCTTTTCAATACTTTGAATGTCATTGCCGGCGCTGCCACAAAAGAAAATGCCGACACGACTTATGAGTTGATTACCCACTTGTCCCGGTTTTTCCGTTACACGTTAGAAAACAAAGAAGAAGCCGTAACTCTTTTTCAAGAGCTCGGCGTGTTAAAAAGCTTTATTTTTATTCAGAAAAAGCGTTTCGGAGAACGACTGGATTATCAGTTGAACGCCGCCGTAGAAACCAATCAATATTATATCCCGCCTTTCACCCTCCAGCCCCTTGTAGAAAACAGCATTAAGCACGGAGTCCTTGTGAAAGAACATGGCGGACGGGTAAAGCTCCGCATCTATGAAAGCTCGGATGAGCTAATCCTTCGTATTCTTGACAATGGTGTTGGCATGTCCCGAAAGGAAATCCAACGATTGAACGCACAAATTCCGATTATTGGTAATGCTGCCGCCCTTTCCGACAAACCGCACCACAAACATCTTTTACAATCCGACACAAGCTCCGGCACCGGCCTGGGAGCAGGAAATGTATTTGAACGTTTAAAATTGATTTACCCTCAATGTAAAATAAAGATATATGCAAAAGAACATATTGGAACCTGCATTGAAATTAGAATTTTACTGGAGGATTGCAAACATGCTTAAAGTATTAATTGCCGATGACGAGGAAATGTCAAGATCTGTAATCAGTCATATCTTAAGCAGCCACTTCAAAAACCAACTGATTCTCCTAGAAGCCGAAAATGGTCGCGAAGCCGTTTCGATTGCCTTGGCAGAAAAAGTAAATCTGGTATTTCTGGATATCGAAATGCCCGTTTTAGATGGAATTCATGCCGGATGGGAAATCCGCAGACAGCTTCCAGAGGTAAAACTCGTATTTTTGACTGCTTATGCACAATTTAGCTATGCCAAACAAGCAATTTCCATGGGCGCTGTTGAATATCTGATCAAACCGGCCGATGAACTTGAAACATCTGCCATTGTCCGCAAAACTTTGCGTCAACATTCGGTTCCTTCTGAAGAAGAGTTTTTACAACAGGCCCCCATGCCAACCCACTCCCTCCCCGCAAGAGCCAGTCAGGCAAGAGCAGCAGAAATTGCTAAAGAAGCCAGACATCTTCTGGACACTGGATATATGAATGAGATTTCCATCGAGCAGATGGCTAATCTGTATCATTTGTCCGTCCCCCATTTTAATAAAATATTCAAACAATTTAACGGAACTACCTGTAAAGATTATCTCATTAACCTACGTGTGGAAAAAGCAAAAGAGTACTTAAAAAATCCCAAAGTCAATATTCGGGAAGTCGGTGTCCTGGTAGGCTATCTGGACCCCAACTATTTTTCAAGAATTTTCAAAAAAAAGACCGGATTGACTCCCATTGAATATCGAAATCAAATTTTCTTTATGCCAGATAACCACTAAACTTTTTATGGGAGAAATGATTATGAAGAAAAATAAGTTGCTGTTTTTGATCTTAGAATTATGTATTCTGACATTTGCCTGCTGTTATTTTTACTTTTCACATCTATCAGAAAAGCCGGAATCTTCCCCCTCCGTTTATAGAACAGAGAAGGAGTGGATTGAAAAACCGATGACCCGAAACGGACAAATTCTTTTGCGTCTGGCTGACAACCAACGCGCCGACCATCCGACGTCCATTGCCTGCGACTATTTTGCAGATCTTGTTGCGGAGCGGACAGAAGGGCGAATTCAAATCATCCCTTACCATGCTTCCAAACTTGGAGATGAAAAAAGCACATTATCCCAGCTTCATTATGGCGGAATTGATATGGTACGAACCTCGATTGCCTTGCTGACGGACTACAATCCAGAACTGACCGTACTGGAAATGCCCTATATTTACAGAGATTCCCAACATATGTGGCAAGTTCTAGACAGCGAGCTGGGAGACTATTTTCTACAGAGTCTTGAGCGAAGCGGCTTGGAAGGATTATGCTGGTTCGATGCTGGTGCCAGAAATTTTTATACCACAGACAAGCCGATCACAAAGCCGGAAGATCTGGAAGGACTCTATATCCGTGTACAACAGAGCTCCTTTATGGTGGACCTTGTCAGTATTCTGGGCGCTAATCCCATTGATCTTCCTTATGAAGCTGTATCCACACAGCTGAAACAACAACGTATCGACGGAGCTGAAAACAATTTCCCCAGCTATGTCAGCACGGGTCATTACCTGGCAGCCCCCTATATGGTAATGGATGGGCATACCAGAATCCCTGAAATGATTGTTATAAATAAAAAAATTCTGGAAGAGCTGGAACCGGAAGATCAAGAGATCCTGCGTCAGGCTGCCTCCGATGCTTCCATTTTCCAGCGAAATTTATGGGAATCCGAAGAACAAAAAGCAAAAGAAACATTTATAAAATCTGGAGGACAAATCACATATTTGGAGGATCAGGCCGCTTTTGTAAAAAAAGTTCAGCCGCTCTATAACACCTATGCCTATCGCTATCAGGGATTCCTGGAAGCAATCCAGGCAGTCGGACAGTAACCGTGCAAGAAAACAATTATCATCCTTTCACCCCGCTGGAAATCACCATCTTCTCAAAATACTTCTGTAAAAACACATACAAAAGCACGCAGGGAAGAATCGCCATCAGGGTTCCCGTCATGGTAAGGCTCCAGTCAATCTGCCATTCTGTCCGAAAAAAAGAAAGTCCTCCCGTCACGGTCATCCGGTTAATATCGCTGATATATACCAACGGTCTGGAAAAATCATTCCAGCTGGTCATAAAGGACAACAAAACCATGACTGCCAGATATGGCTTAGTCAGTGGCAAATATACCTTCGTAAATACCTGAAATGGATTAGCCCCATCCACATAAGCCGCATCAGATAGACTTGCCGGCACCTGCAAAAATGCCTGGCGAAGCAAAAAGATACACACGGCGCCTGTCACATCGCCAAAAAATGCCGGAACCACCAGAGACCAAATGGTATTGACAAGCTTTAACTTTGTCATAACTAGGAAAAGTGGAACCATCTGTACCTGGAAGGGGAGCATCATGGTTGCTAAAAGAAATCCCAAAATTAGTTCCCGTCCTTTATATTTAAAATGTGTTAAGGCATATGCAGTAAAGGTACAGGATATAAATTGTCCTAATGTATAAAGAGATGTCACAATTGCCGAATTTCGAAACCAGTCCACAAAAGGATATGCCTCAAAAATTCTTTGATAATTTTCCAAAGTCGGCTGTCTAGGCCACAATGCAGAACCTGAAGTATAGACCTGCCCCTCGGATGTAAAGCTGATTACCAAAACCGTCCATATGGGCATTAGGAAAAGAACCGCACCAATGGTCAATAAAATATACAGAATGACTTTATTTCTTTTTTCAATCATTTTCATAATACACCCACTTCTTCTGTCCAAGAAAATAAAGACCGGTAAGAGTCAAAATTACAATCAATAAAACCCAGCTTTGCGCCGATGCTCTTCCCACCTGATTGTCGATAAAAGCGGTGTTGTAGATCAGCAGTCCCGTAGATAAGGTACTTCTTGCCGGACCTCCTTTGGTCATGGTATAAGTCAAATCAAATACCTGCCACGCCCAAATTGTCGCAATGACAAGGCAGAAAAACACCATAGAACTCATCATAGGAAAAGTTACGTTCCAGAACTTCTGCAATCCGTTGGCTCCGTCTACCTTCGCCGCATCGAAGAGCTCATCCGGAACCGATTGCAGTCCTGCAATAAATATGGTGGTATAATACCCCACATTTCTCCAGAGGGTAGCTACCGCCACTCCAATCATGGCATATCTGGCATCCGTCAGGACTGAGGGGAATTCCAGATTCAGCAGATCCGCTATCTGGGATAAAAACCCAAAGCCAGGGCTGAAAAGCCAGCTCCATACCAATCCAATGGAAATCAACGACAATACAAACGGCATGAAAATCACCGCCCGGAAAAAGGTTCCTCCTTTAAAAGTTTCCTTGTGCAGAACCAATGCTATCAGTAGGGCGATCGATATCTCGCTGGGCACCACCAGCACGGCATAATAAGCTGTATTCACCAAAGAGGAGCGAAAAATTTCATCAGAAAACAGATAGCCGTAATTCCCCAATCCCACAAACTGACCGCCGCCAAACAGACTCCGACTGGTAAAAGAGAGATACAAGGAGTAAAATAACGGTGATATGATAAAAACACATGCACCAATCACATACGGAGCCAGAAATAAAAACAACCACCGATTCTTCTTTTTCATCACTTGTTCCCTCCTCTTGGCATCTTTGGTGATTACGAAATCTCATCCAGAAGCTTCTGGGAATCGGCCCCCATTTTGGCAATGGCATCCTCCAGGCTTTCTTTTCCAGTCCTGACCAGAGAAAGCTCTGTCTGTACCACAGAAGTGGCGCTTCCCCAGATCGCTCCCCATTTTGCTGTAAATGGCTCCGCGACTGCCCGTCCTTCTACAAATTCATCGACAAAATATTTCATGCCATCTGGTGCATTCGCATCCAGATATTTATCTCCCTGCGCAACCTTGAGCAGAGAAGGCGCTGCGCCTCCTGCTTCTGCCATCACATTCTGTGCCTCTTCACCTGCCAGGAAGAAAATATAGTCCAATGCCAGATCTTTGTTCTTTGTTCCATTATATACTGCCATCCCCTGAGTCCAGTAGCTTCCGCCCTGATTTACATCTTTTGGCCAAGGCGCAATTCCCCAATTGAATTCTGCTGCTTCTACGGTCAGCACCTCAAAACACATGGCAGAAGCCATCGCAATCTTATTAGTCATAAAGGGTGCAATATTTGCTGGAAGCTGCTCTGGCGACGGCGCATAACCATATTTTGTTACCAGATCCGTAGTATAGTTCAATGCCTTTTTTACCTCCGGGGTATCAAAGCTGATTTTCGTCAAATCTTCATTGAACATATTTCCTCCTGCCTGATAGACAAAACTATTGATATCTGGCTGGCCTAAACGAATGTAACATCCGAATTCATTCTTTTCCGGATTCGTCAGCTTCCCTGCCGTCTCTTGAAAATCTTCCCATGTCCAGTCCGGCGACGGATACTCCACCCCGGCAGCATCAAACATATCTTTGTTATACAAAATGGCTGAAGTATTTAACTCATAAGGAAGTACATAGGTCCTCCCTTGATAAGAGGAATTCATGGGATCCACCACATATTCCTCCATATTCATTCCCCGGGAGGCAATTTCATCTGTCAGATCCATTAGCTGCCCGGTTTTCCCCAACTCTGCAAAGGACGCTCCATTGATCATAAACACATCCCAGGCAGAACCGGCCGCAAGGCCCTGTCCCAATTGAGTATAGTAATTGGCAAATGGAACGGATACAATCTCTACTTTTACCCCTGGATTTTTCTCCATATAGAGCTCTGCCTGCGCCTGAGCCACCAGATCCCGCGCCGTATCTGTATAGATGGCAAAACGAATCGTACCGCTCTTTTCTTCTCCTCCTTCCATCTTGGATTCTTTTGCTGGCGCCTCTGTTTTGGCCGGCTGAGCCGGTTCCTCCTTTTTTCCGCACCCAGCTGTCAAAACCATTGTTCCAGCCAGAACCGCCGCCATCCATCTTGACATGATTTTTTTCTTCATCAGCAATACCCCCTAATCATTATATTGAAATTTCTTTCCGGCTCCCGTTGAATCATAGATACATTCTGCAACTCGAGCTACATTACAGATCACTGTCATTCCTGGCCTGGGATCTCGAAATCCCTTCCGAATTAATTGAAATACCTTCTCCAGCTGCCTTTTATACGTATCCCTCATAACGGTATTGCCTTCCTTTGTCACAGCCGGATATTCGAAACGGTACTCCCCTCTTTCATATCCTGCCCTGGCCTCTCTCACTTGTAAGGTGGCCCAAGAGGGAATCGGACAGGCAATCAAAGTTCCATTTGTCCCATAGTATTCCATCCGCCAGCCATTGCACCAACCGCCACTTTCCCAGGCCGTAAAGTCAAGAACTGCCAGTTTGTCTGGATATCGGGCTATTCCCACCCCTACATCCTCATACATCATAGTTCCGATACGCACCTCTTTCGGGGGTATACCCGGACCTTTAAACAAGTCGCTCGTCGTGATATCTGAAACCAGAGTCTGACCGGGTTGCAACTTCACCGCACAGCCTTCCACGGTATCTGGCTCACCCAGGGTATCCAGCATCAGCTCAATCATATGACTACCCTCGATATATACCATTCCTCCCATCAGGCCAGGATCCTCCACCCAGATTTCTGTGCTACACCCTATCGGAGAACCGCCATGAAATCTGGCCAATGTAATCTGACCCAGTACGCCAGAATCAATAATCTCTCTACATTTATCCACAATCTGAAGATAATGCAATTCAAATCCATGCTCGACTTGTACCGGATACGATTGCAAATCCTCTGCCAGTTTCTTGGACGCAAGAAACGTATGAGCTGTGCATTTTTCTAAAATCATTGCCTTTACAAAAGGGGCCACCATTCTGGCATAAGACGGTGTCTGAGCATCCATGGCCTCAATGATACACAAATCTGGCCTCGCTTCCAACAGCTCCTGCACGGAACGAAACAACGGAAATCCTGTTCTGGCCCCAAAATTCTCTGCATAGTAAGGATCTTCATCATAAAATCCACATACCCATGCCTCCTGGCTCTTCTTTAACAATTCCACCCGATGCCACATATGAGGATGCCGAACCCCCAAAAAAGCAACTGATATTTTTTCCATTCGCCTGCCCCCTATTGTTCCAGATAGGCCCTGACTGCATCCGCAACCAGCTCCTCCTCACCATCCTTCAAAAGATAGGCATTGATAAAAATGCTCCCGGGCCTTCCGTTTTCTTTTTTAAAGTATCCCACATCAACTGGATTCTGATACGCTCTGGTAAATCTACAACATTCTTCCCCGGTCTTTTCGCCCGGCAAGTCCACTAACAATAACGGTTGCTCCGTTTCCAATCGTCCCTTTGCCCATAATTCCATGCGAATATCCGGAATTTCTGCCAATTTCTTTTGTATTCGTTCTAGTTTTTCCTTCTGTCTTTGGTATCTGTCATCCGGATTTTCTTTCACAAACAATTCCAATGCTTTGATAAATCCTACTAGCTCCTCTTTTCCCACTTTAAAAGTGCGTCCCAGTCTGGGATTCGGGCAAGCTAGTTTTTGGCAAAATTCGGTCATCGTTCTGTTTCCGACAATCAATCCGGTAGATTGTGGCCCTTTGATGTGCTTTCCTCCGCTGAATACAGCCAAATCCGCTCCTAACAGCTTGGTATAATAGTAAAGATTCGACGATGGAGGAAGCTGCGCTGCTGCATCTACCACTACCAAAACTCCCTTTTCCTTTAGAACAGGAATGATTTCCTCACAGGTCGGAATGCCCTCTTCATACATCGGAGCAGGAAAAAGAAACATTCCAGCTGTCTTGTCATTCACTGCCTCAAGCAGCGCTTTTTTTGTTGGCTCTACCAGCACCAACCGGGCTCCAGAGATTCGTATGAGTTTCCAGTACTGAATGATATCTAAATATTTCCCTTTAAAAATAAGTATCTCATTTTTTTGCGCTTTCCCAGTATCCGGTAGCACATCCAAAAGATCCTCTTCCTCTTTATTGGACTCGCACAGACAAGCCGCCGCAGATAATACAACTCCAGCGCCTGCTCCACTGGTGACAAACGCTCCGTCATTTCCACTTAATTGCGCCGCTCTCTCTGCTACCTTGCGGATCAACACACTCATATCTACAAAACATTCTGCCGCCTCTGCCATGGCTTCTACTACCTGCCTGCTCATGACCGATCCGCCGTTTCTCGTATAAGGTTCACTGGCGTTGATAAAAGGTTGGAGTCCCAGCTCTCTGTATATTGACATCCGACATCACCGCCCTTTCTTTATGGCCCAACCAGGAAGCAGCCCGCTGATCCCTGTGTCTTCCATAACAATCTTACCATTTACAATCAGCGTATCCACGCCCTGTGGCTTCTTTCTCGGCGCTTCATAAGTAGCACAATCCGTAATCCTCTCAGGATCAAAAATCACCACATCGGCCTGATATCCTTTTTTAAGAATCCCTCTGTCCTGCAGACCGTAAATCCGGGCTGGCAGAGACGTAATCTTTTTGACAATCTCCTCTACGGGCATTCCGTGAGCCAATGCCTGACGGATTATTCTGGGATAAGTGCCAAAGGTTCGTGGATGACACCACTCTCCTGTCGGGATCGTATCGCTGCCAATGGTGTAATTATCCTTCTGAAACATACGGTATTGATCCTCAAACAGCTGATATTGAATCGCTTTATCCTGGGGTTCTGTCCCATGAAAACCCACTTCCAACTCATTTTCTGTCAACAAATCAATAATCATCTCCGGAATGGACTTCTGCTGCATCGCAGCAACTTCCTCAAAGGTCTTGCCCAAATATTCCGAATAGGGATCCTTCAAATGCGTGATTACCCCGGTAGTCCCATTCCCGACTATCAAGGGATATCGCTGCTTAATATCCTTTCGTATTTGTTCTCTTTGTTTCGGATCTGTCAGCCTCTCCATAATAGCCGGATATCCTCCGTCCTGGACCCATCCCGGCAACAAAACCACCATATATCCACTGCCAGTCAGATACGGATAATATTCAAAGGTTACTTGAGAACCATACTGTTCGCATATGTCAAATGGATCCAATATCTTTTCTATATGGCCAATCGTAGACGGATATTTGGTTCGATGGTGAAGCATGTGCATCCGCACACCGGTTGCAGATGCCACACGGACCATCTCCTGAATCGGATCAAAATCCGGTCCGATAGTATTCAGTCGGAGATGGACACAAAAAACTCCGTCAAATTGTTTTACCACCTTGCACAACTCGATCAGCTCTTCTGTGTCGCTGTAAGTTCCCGGATAATAACTAAGTCCTACAGAAAATCCTACCGCTCCCTCCTCAAATGCCTTACCCAGCTGTTCCTTTGCCACCGCAAGCGCCCCTCCTTTTAAAGGACGCGAAGTAAAATCCGTTGCCATCTGACGGATCGCATTATGTGTCACATTAGAAGCCACATTAACTGCACATCCATCCAACAAAGACAAATATTCTTCAAAACTTTCCCACCGAGGCAGCTGTCCAGATACGTTAGAAAATATCCCAGCATTTACTTTCATGGTATCATCAAAATTTTCCTTTTTCACAGGAGCAAAACCCAAACCACACATACCGGTGACCACAGTTGTAATTCCCTGATATACGGCATTGGGATGTTGTCGGTTGTGCATCAGGCTGATTTCTGAATGCGTATGGCAGTCAATAAATCCCGGAGAAATGATCTTTCCTCGGGCATCTATCGTTCTTCGGGCAATCGTCTCCTCCCATTGCCCCATATCCACAATCTTCCCCTGATCAATCAGAATATCAGCCACAAATGGTCTGGCACCTGTTCCGTCAACAACTTTTCCATTTTTGATCAGCAGCTCCATGTTCTGCCCTCCTATACCGCCATTTCTTGACAGTGCGCTTTCAGCTCTACAATCATTTCAATCTCCACGGGAGTTCCAAACGGAAGCTCATTTGTTCCAAGAGCAGCTCTGGCGTGCCTTCCCTTTTCTCCAAACAAATGAATCAAAAGCTCTGATGCCCCATTAATCACATATGGCTGCTCCCCAAAACCTGGTGCACTAGCTACAAAACCCAGAACTTTCACAATCCGTTCCACTCGGTCCAGGTCCCCGATCTCATATTTCAGGGCCGCCAGACAATTCAGAATAGACTGTCTAGCGCATTCTTGTCCTTCTTCTACTGTTACCTGCTCACCCAATTTTCCACTGTGCACCAATTCGCCATCTTTGCGGCAATCTTGTCCGGATATGTAAACCAACTTTCCCATAAAAGTAATTGCCGGCTGATAAGCGGCCACCGGTTTCGGGCACACTGGAAGTTCATACCCCAATTCTTCAAGCTTCTTCTCAATCATCCCCATACATACATCTACCTCCTCTTTATTCTTCTCGTATGGCATCCAGATAGTTATACAATGTAAATTTTGAAATCTGAAGCAACTCACAAGCTCTCACTCCTGATTTTGAAATCAAAAAAGCTCCTTTTTTATCCAGATACCGGAGCAACTCCATCTTCTCCTCCCGGTTCATCTCCTCTGGAGCCTTTCCTAACTTTTTCACCCCATCCTGAAACAGGTAGTCAAAAAGCTGCCCTACATTCTGAGCAAATATCTCATTTTCCTGTTCCTGATGCCCTTCATTATTTTCCAGCTCATAATGATTATAATTTTTTAAATACTCTTCAAATCGGATTGTTTCCGTAATATCCAGATTTACACAGAGCGAACCCACTACATTATCCTTATCATCCCGAAGATAAATAGAGGAAGACCGCAATATTTTCCCATCTCTGGTATGCGTAATATAATTGTAGCGGTTGCCGTTCACACTATTTCCCCGCAAAATCTCCAGTCCCAGATTACTTCCGCATCCACCGATCTCTCTCCCTGTCAAATGCCCATTTCGGATATCCACAATCGTGTGATTATAATCCTTTGTCAGATCATGCAATACCACCTCACAGGAAGA
>Ga0137306_100878_pt1 | contig 36061 bp, 26 predicted proteins | sample Inofroosms_March_FD_97187 | JGI IMG/M metagenome (GOLD analysis project Ga0137306, IMG submission 97187) | Mouse cecal microbial communities from Vienna, Austria - N-Acetylneuraminic and N-Acetylglucosamine D2O microcosms_March | ecosystem: Host-associated > Mammals > Digestive system > Large...
GCGGATTTCCCCGCCCCGGCTGACCTCCAGTCGCTCCCCGCACGGGGAGCGTGGATTGAAATAACAGCAACAACAGTAGCCGCCTGTGTATGCCGAGTCGCTCCCCGCACGGGGAGCGTGGATTGAAATTTTCTGCATGGGGGCCTTGATGACATCAGAAAGGGTCGCTCCCCGCACGGGGAGCGTGGATTGAAATTGTGACCTGGCGGTGCGTCTGGATGGACAGCTCCGGTCGCTCCCCGCACGGGGAGCGTGGATTGAAATCATGCTCTGAGGCTCCGCCTCATAGTGCCGCTCCGTCGCTCCCCGCACGGGGAGCGTGGATTGAAATCCTGAGTTTCCACCCCGCCATAAAGACCACCGCGGTCGCTCCCCGCACGGGGAGCGTGGATTGAAATTCGCAGTAGATGACATCGCTCCCCTGTTGAAACGTCGCTCCCCGCACGGGGAGCGTGGATTGAAATACGGCCTTGCGCTTGGCCTCCAGGTCGCGCAGGTCGCTCCCCGCACGGGGAGCGTGGATTGAAATTCTCGCAGTTTGATTTCTGCGAACTGAGCGCGAGTCGCTCCCCGCACGGGGAGCGTGGATTGAAATTCCTTCGCGCGCGCGTGCGCGTAAAGAGCGAGCGTCGCTCCCCGCACGGGGAGCGTGGATTGAAATATCAGCTCCGAGATGAGCGGCGCGGCCTCCAGGCGTCGCTCCCCGCACGGGGAGCGTGGATTGAAATAGGATGCCGTGGACGCCAAACGGCGGGCCGGTTGTCGCTCCCCGCACGGGGAGCGTGGATTGAAATCTCTGTGTTCATACGCTCACCTCCGATGTTATGGTCGCTCCCCGCACGGGGAGCGTGGATTGAAATGCGTCCCGCCCGTTGCCGATGTATTGGATTGTCAGTCGCTCCCCGCACGGGGAGCGTGGATTGAAATTTTTTGGCGTAGAAGGACGCGGCGTCGGGGTCATGGTCGCTCCCCGCACGGGGAGCGTGGATTGAAATCGACTATCGGGCGGGGAGCAAGACCGAGGAATACCGTCGCTCCCCGCACGGGGAGCGTGGATTGAAATCTTGTGTCCGCCGTCGCGGCCCAGGCGGCTATCCGTCGCTCCCCGCACGGGGAGCGTGGATTGAAATTCCTCAAAGGCGTTGTGCTGAGTGCCGTCCTCATGTCGCTCCCCGCACGGGGAGCGTGGATTGAAATTGAAACCGCGTGATGCTCTTGCTCCGGCCTCGCGTCGCTCCCCGCACGGGGAGCGTGGATTGAAATCCTCGCGGCCCGGTATTCCTCCAGGGCTACGGCCAGGTCGCTCCCCGCACGGGGAGCGTGGATTGAAATTGCGAAAAACACACGATACAAGGCCGGGCAAACAGTCGCTCCCCGCACGGGGAGCGTGGATTGAAATTGATATCTGTCCCGCAGATTTTGGTGTCATCTGGTCGCTCCCCGCACGGGGAGCGTGGATTGAAATTTTGTGCCTCTTTGCATAAGCATCAAAAAATTCTGTCGCTCCCCGCACGGGGAGCGTGGATTGAAATCTCTCTATTGCAACAATAGCTTTCATTAAGATAAGTCGCTCCCCGCACGGGGAGCGTGGATTGAAATTTAACAAACTTGTTTTAGACAGTGACAGGCCGCTGTCGCTCCCCGCACGGGGAGCGTGGATTGAAATTGCGAAAAACACACGATACAAGGCCGGGCAAACAGTCGCTCCCCGCACGGGGAGCGTGGATTGAAATATTGTGTGCCAAAGATGGAAAGATGGTGAATGGGGTCGCTCCCCGCACGGGGAGCGTGGATTGAAATTTTTACCACAAAGGAGTTTAACTATGAAAATCAGTCGCTCCCCGCACGGGGAGCGTGGATTGAAATAAAATATCCGGTATTTGTCCGAACCTCAACCCGGGTCGCTCCCCGCACGGGGAGCGTGGATTGAAATCAAACTATGCTCGATAATGGGTGTACTTTTTGGGTCGCTCCCCGCACGGGGAGCGTGGATTGAAATAGCTATGCAAGAAAACAAAGGTTCCGCGGCCAGTGTCGCTCCCCGCACGGGGAGCGTGGATTGAAATACAAGCAATCCCGAAAGCGGTATTTATTCCGCTAGTCGCTCCCCGCACGGGGAGCGTGGATTGAAATTCAACGGGCGGTGTCAGTGTGATCTCGGTAATAGTCGCTCCCCGCACGGGGAGCGTGGATTGAAATTCACATCGAAGAGGTAAATAAGCTAACTGAGGTGGTCGCTCCCCGCACGGGGAGCGTGGATTGAAATCACACCTGCATAATTAAGCGCCTGTTGATTTTGTGGTCGCTCCCCGCACGGGGAGCGTGGATTGAAATCAGCTCGCGGGTGCTCATGTGCTCCACATCATGTCGCTCCCCGCACGGGGAGCGTGGATTGAAATCGAAAATTCGCTTTCAAGTTTCCACGCGCCGAGGTCGCTCCCCGCACGGGGAGCGTGGATTGAAATCGTGCTGCGTTTTTTTGGGGGTATAAGGTATCTTGTCGCTCCCCGCACGGGGAGCGTGGATTGAAATTGTAAAACTGGATAAGGCGACGGTGGCCTCCATCCTGTCGCTCCCCGCACGGGGAGCGTGGATTGAAATGCGGAATGTGCGACCGTTAGCGGTAACGGCCTGAAGTCGCTCCCCGCACGGGGAGCGTGGATTGAAATTTGGATGGGCGACCTTAATCCCGCATTTGCTAAAGTCGCTCCCCGCACGGGGAGCGTGGATTGAAATATGTATCCGGGCGAATTGCTAGGCCTCTCATCCCGTCGCTCCCCGCACGGGGAGCGTGGATTGAAATGCATCCTCCAGGCTCATGGTCGCCCGCGGGACGGGTCGCTCCCCGCACGGGGAGCGTGGATTGAAATGCTGTTGATTTGTGCGGTTGTCAAATATATCTCAGTCGCTCCCCGCACGGGGAGCGTGGATTGAAATCTATGTATGGGAACGTTCGCGCAAATCCGCCCTGCCGCTCCCCGCACGGGGAGCGTGGATTGAAATATGGAAGCATCTCATATATTGAGCAGTGGCTTAGGTCGCTCCCCGCACGGGGAGCGTGGATTGAAATCAGAAGATGGAGCGCAAAACCGAGAACAAAGCGGTCGCTCCCCGCACGGGGAGCGTGGATTGAAATAGCCATGTGCCCCACGCGCCATGCGGCAGCATCGGTCGCTCCCCGCACGGGGAGCGTGGATTGAAATTTATACCCGTGGATCTGCACCAGCTCGTTCCCTCGTCGCTCCCCGCACGGGGAGCGTGGATTGAAATTTGTTTTCCTGGCGGCAGTATGCTACATGCTTCCGTCGCTCCCCGCACGGGGAGCGTGGATTGAAATTTGTCGCCGATGGCAATGCGGCCTCCGTTCGCCGTCGCTCCCCGCACGGGGAGCGTGGATTGAAACAAAACCATCCGCGAATACTGCAAGCCGTTTGCATGACTGTTCACGTACACGTCCTCGTCGCCCCTCAAATTTTCGTATAGGAGACGCATCATGCAGGAATTCACCATTATGGAAAGCTCTTTTCCCCGGCTGGACGCCGCACTGCTGACACGGTTTCCGCGCCTCTCGGCGGGCTGCCTGCACAAGTATCTGCGCGAAAACAAAATCAAGGTAGACGGCAAAAAGCAGCCGCTCTCTGCGCGGCTTGCGCCGGGCAGCACGGTGCGCGTGTATTTGCCCGATTCGCTGCTCGATCCGCCCGACGGCCCTGCTTTTCTGGCCGCGCGGCCGGAGCTGCGCGTGATTTACGAGGACGACGCCGTGCTCGCCGTAGATAAGCCCGCCGGCCTGCCCGTAAACGATGCGAATGAGGAAACCGCCGATACGCTGATCCATCGCGCAATGCTGTATCTGCATCACAAGGGAGAATTTTCTTTTGGACACGATTGGGCACCGCGCCTGTGCCACCGGTTGGATACGGGCACCTCGGGCCTTGTGCTGATTGCAAAAAAGCCACGGGCAGAGCAGCGCCTGTTGGAGCTGATCCGCCTGCGGCTGATTGAAAAGCGTTATCTGTGCGTCACGTATGGGCAGCCTGTTCCGGACGCCGCAGCGCTGCACGGCTGGCTGCTGAAGGACGCGCGCAAAAGCCGTGTGCGCGTTTTGAACAGTCCCCTCTCCGGTGCAAAGGAAATTGTTACGAAGTACAAAACGCTGGCCGTCAGCGGGCGGCTGGCGCTGCTGGAGGTGACGCTCGTCACCGGGCGCACGCACCAGATCCGGGCGCATCTTGCCTCTATCGGTTGCCCGGTTTTGGGAGACAGCAAATACGGCTGCAACGCCGTCAATCGCGAGCTGCGGCTGAAATATCAGGCGCTTTGCGCGCACAGCCTGCGCTTTCCTGCTCTGCCGCCGGATGACGTTTGTGCGCAGCTTTCCGGCAAGACATTGTACGCCGGCGAGCCGTGGTATGCCGCGCAGGTGCGGGAGGGGGCGCTGCGATAGCAACGCTTCCCCACCCTTCCGCCGGGCATGTTTCAAGCGCTCTATTTTCCGTGCGTGCCGCCCTCCACAACACCGCTTCCGGCAAGCACGTTCCAAATCGTCTGAAAAAAGATCTGTACATCCAGCGCAAACGAAAGGTGCGCGGCATAGTAACCGTCCCGCTCGGCCTTTACGGGGATCGGCAACTCGTCCCGGCCGTGTACCTGCGCGTAGCCTGTCAAACCCGGCACCAGCGCATTTACACCATATTTGTCGCGCTCGGCAATGAGGTCGTCCTGATTCCACAGCGCAGGGCGCGGGCCGACCACGCTCATTTGCCCTGCGAGGATGTTGAACAGCTGCGGCAGCTCGTCCAGACTGGTACGGCGCAAAAAGCGCCCGCTGCGCGTGATCATTGCATCCGGGTTCTGCAAAAGATGCGTAGGCACATCATGCGGCGTGTCGGCATACATAGTGCGGAATTTCAGAATATCAAACAGGCGCTTGCCCTTTCCCACGCGCTTTTGTCTAAAGAACACCGGCCCCTTGGAATCCAGCCGCACCCACACCGCCAGCGCAAGCAATACCGGCGACAGCACGACCGTGCCCGCCAGAGCCATACAAAAATCCAGCACACGTTTGAAATATTTTTGATACATTCCGTTTCCCCTTATCGAAAAGATCCGGCCCGAAAAAGCGCGGTGAGATCAGAAAGCAAATGGCTCCAAAGGCCCGCGCGGCGGAGCCTGCATTTTACCGCCGGCGCGGTAAAAGCCCGGCTTCTTGTGGAGCCGCGGGCCTCCCGGACGCGGCAAACGCGCCCCCAAAAATCGGCAAAGCCTCTCACTGCCTCACGGGCAGATCGGAAAGAACAAAGCGCCGGCGGCCGCAAGTCTCCCCTGTCACCATTCGTCTTTTCCCTCATGATGGAACGTCGGCACAAGATCAATCAGCGCCTGAACCAGATTTCCGCTGTTGTTGCTGTATGCAATCTCCTTGAGCGTCTTCAGATGATCGAAAAACGTATTTTTATTCAGCTGCAGCGGGGCGCCCACAAAAATCTTTTTGTTGTCCGTCTGGCGCAGGCCTTCTTCGTCCATCAGCAATTCCTCGTACAGCTTTTCGCCCGGGCGCAGGCCTGTAAATTTGATCTCGATATCGCGGTACGGAATAAAGCCGGAAAGTTTGATGAGGTTTTCGGCCAGATCCAGAATGCGCACGGGATTGCCCATGTCCAGCACAAAAATATCGCCGCCGTTGCCCATTGCGCCGGCCTCCAGCACCAGATGCACAGCCTCGGAGATCGTCATAAAATAGCGCACAATCTCCGGGTGTGTCACCGTGACCGGCCCGCCCGCCGCAATTTGTTCTTTGAACAGCGGGATCACCGAGCCGTTAGAGCCCAGCACGTTGCCAAAACGCACGGCCACAAATTTTGTCGCGCTTTTTTGCGCCAGCGCCTGAACGATCATTTCGCACAGGCGCTTTGTTGCGCCCATCACATTGGTAGGATTGACGGCTTTATCCGTTGAAATCAGCACAAAGCGTTCGGCGCCGTATTTTTCTGCCGACAGCGCCACATTGTACGTGCCGAACACGTTATTCTTTACAGCCTCCTCCGGCGCATCCTCCATCAGCGGCACGTGTTTATGCGCCGCCGCGTGGAACACCACGCTCGGGCGCACCCGCTCGAACAGCTTATCCACCTTTTTGGAATCGCGCACCGAGGCGATGCACACCTCCAGATCCAGCGCGCTGCCGTAGCGGCGCACCAGCTCCTGCTGGATGGAATAGGCGCTGTTCTCGTAAATATCGACAATTACCAGCTTTTTGGGGCGGCAGGCGGCAATCTGGCGGCACAGCTCCGAACCGATGGAGCCGCCTCCGCCCGTCACCATCACCGTTTTGCTGCTGACAAGCGCATTCGTCATATCGGCAAGCTCAATCGGCTCGCGGCCCAGCACATCCTCCACGCGCACATCGCGCACACGCGTGAGCATATCCTTGCCGCCGTCGGCAATGATCTGCACAATATCGGGCAGAATGCGCACATTGCATTTTGTTTTGTTGCAGATGCTCAAAATGCGCCGCTTGTTCTCGTCATCCACCGTGGGGATAGCCAGCAGGATGGTTTCGATCTCGCAGCGCTCCACAAGCTCCGGGATATCCTCGGTGGTTCCCATGATTTCGACGCCCATGATCGAGCGCCCCACCTTTTCGGGCGCATCGTCCACGCAGCAGATGAAGTTCATCTCGGGCGATTTGTTCTTGGCCGCCTCGTGCAGCAGCGTACTGGCGGCGTCTCCCGCGCCAATGAGCATTGTGCGGCGGCGCGGCTTGCGGCGTTTTTTCAGCGTGGTGTTGCGGTACATCCGGTAGGTAAGCCGGGAATACAGCGTGAGGGACGACGCAAACATCGCGCTGAGAAAATAGACCGAGATCGGCACGCGGCGCTCCTGCCACCACAGCAGCACCGTTACAACGACAAAAACCGTTACCGCCACCACCGAAGCCACACACAGGCGAAAAAACTCAACGATCTCCGCATAGCGCCACAGACTGTCGTACATGCCCATCAGGCCGTAGACGATCTCGTAGCAGCAGACAAAGAAAAAGCAGCTGGAGATCAGCAGACTGTTGTGTTCTTCGTACGAGGTGCGCCCCGCGATCAGCGCCCACGGCAGCATATACGAAACGGTTACCACGATAATATCAAATGTGATCAGGATCTGTTTTCGAAAGCGCTGCGCAAATGAGGATATCTGGTTTTGCAATTTTTATCACCATCTTAAACGCGCGGGCCGAACCGGCCGCGCCGGGATCCGAACGGAGCGCGGAAAAGCACCTGCCACTGCGTTTTGTGCTCCGCAGTGCCGCGCCCTACAGCGCCTAATGTTTTTTGCGGCGGCGCGGCGCCCGTTCGGGTTTCCTTTATTTTACACCATTTTTCCTCGAGAATCAATGTTGGCGTGTATTCCCTTCGATATTCCTCGCAAAAAAACGAATTTTGACAATAAAAAACGCCCGTAACCCAGGCGATGAGATCGAAAAATGAGCCGCATATCCATGCGGCCCGTCTAGGCCGGGGCCCCAATCAGGATTGTAAGCACACACGCGCCTGCCGTATAGACAAAACTGTGAAAAAGCACCGGACAACATTGTTATTGATCTATGCCTTGATATAATTTTCAAGGTGAAGTCCGCTTGCAGGAGGACGGCCTTCCAATGCCTCTCGCGCAGTGGAAGAGGAAGCACAGATCGGCCGGCAAGCCGTAAACACGCAGAATAAGAAGATTTTTTATAAAATCCGGGCATAGGAATGAATGGCCCCCTGTCGCAGCTTGACGCTATAACAGGAGGCCCTTTTTTCGGTTCGTTTGCTATGATATTGTCCACAGATAAAGGCTCCTTTGCGGCTTTGTTTGCCAGCGGCGGCTTTGTTTGCCAGCGGCGGCTTTGTTTGCCAGCGACCCCATTTTTTATCTGCCCGCTGCTGCCCGCCGCGCCGGTTCCCTGCCGCTTCGGGGAAAGCAGGGCGAACGCACAGCACGCCGCCGCTGTATTCCGCCGCGATCGCGCCGTTCATCTGCCGGGTGAGCGTTTTGGCGGCGGACAGCCCAAGGCCCGTGGAGCTCCGCGCGTTTTCTGCCGAGAAAAAGCGCTCGGACAAACGCCCCGCCGGCGCCTCGCCCGGCCCACGCGCTGAGCGCGATCACGGGAATGCCCTTTGCCCCGCGCACAAAAAAGAGCAACACCTTCTCAGATGTTGCTCCCTGTCCCGCGCCTCTTTTCAAAGAGGTTATTTGATTTCCCATGTCTTTCTCATTCCCTGCTCATCTTTCCCTGAAAAGCTGATATAAGCAGGGTATGAGGGCGATTCTCCTGCAAAATGCAGCGACGAAATAAACGCATTTTGGGACAATATAATTTACCTCTTAACACAAATGAAGCCGCCCCGCTTACAGAATGATACACACAAGCCCGGAGCAGCCCTCGTTGATGATGCGCTCAACGGTCTCCTGCAGTCGGGTGCGCGCCTCGGAGGGCATGTTCAGCAGCTTGTTTTGCAGCCCTTCGTTCACCAGCTCGTGCAGGCTTTTGCCAAAGATATTGCTCTGCCAGATCTTTGCCGGATCCTGCTGGATATCTTCCAGCAGGCTTTTTACCAGTTCCTCGCTCTGCCGCTCGGTGCCGACGATGGGCGCGATCTCGGTGGAAATTTCGGTGCGGATCATGTTGATCGACGGTGCGCTGGCGCGCAGGCGCACGCCATAGCGGCCGCCCTGCCGCACGATCTCCGGCTCCTCTAACGTCAGCTCGTCGATGCCCGGCATCACGATGCCGTAGCCCGTGGCGTTCACCTCATCCAGCGCGCCGCGGATTTTTTCGTACTGTGTGCGGATGCGCGCCAGCTGAATGATGCACGGCATCAGGCTGGCCTCGTCGCAAATTTCAAGGCCCGTTGTCTCGCCCAGTACCTTGTAGAAAATATCGTCCTGCAGCTCCAGCGCCATTACGGCGCAGCCCGTGCCCATATCCACCGAGCGCATCTCGCTGCGCTTTACATAGGGGCACTCCACCGTGCGCTCGGATGCCGCCACGTCCTTCATCACGGCCACACCGTCCGCATATTCCCGTACCGCTGTGTATACGGCCTCCTGCAGCCAGTGGCCCGCGTCCAGCATCGTCACCCAGCGCGGCATCGAAAACGCAACCTCCTGCAGCGGAAATTCGTACAGAATGCTTTTCAGTATCCGGGCAATATCCTCCTGCGTCATTTCCACACAGCTCACGGGCAGCACGGCGCGGTGGTATTTTTCGCTCAGCTCCTGCGCCAGCGCTCTTGTTTCGGGCAGGTTGGGCGCCACGCAGTTCAGCAGGATCACAAACGGCTTTTGGATCTCCTCCAGCTCGGCGATCACACGTTCCTCCGCCTGCTCGTAGCCCGCGCGCGGCAGATCGCTGATGGAGCCGTCCGTCGTGATGACAAGGCCGATCGTGGAATGCTCGCGGATCACCTTGCGCGTTCCGGTTTCGGCCGCAAGATCGAACGGGATCTCCTCCTCGAACCAGGGGCTTTTCACCATGCGGGGCTTTTCGTCCTCCTCGTGGCCCATTGCGCCGGGCACCATGTAACCCACGCAGTCAATGAGCCGCGTGCGAAACTTTGCACCGTTTTCCAGCTCGACGGCCACCGCCTGCTCCGGCACGAATTTCGGCTCCGTCGTCATAATGGTGCGCCCCGCGGCGGATTGCGGCAGCTCATCCCGCGCACGCTGGCCGAACGCCTCGTTTTCGATCTCGGGCAGGACCATCAGCTCCATAAAGCGCTTGATGAACGTGCTTTTCCCCGTGCGCACTGGCCCCACGACGCCGATGTAAATATCGCCCCCGGTGCGCGCGGCGATATCTGCATAAAGATTCCGTTGTTCCATCCTTTTTCTCCCCCTCTCGCCTAACCCGCCGATGGGATCAACAGCCGGCACGCTTCTTCTACCACGTCGCCCGCCAGATCGTTGGCCTCGGAAATGGCGTTTGGCGAAGCGGCATACCGCTTTGCGATATCAAACAGCTCGTCGCCCGCCTGTGCAAAGTAGATGCGCAGGGCGATGTCGCCGTCGCTGCGATCCAGCGGGCCGGTGCAGGCAACGTCCGCCAGCACCGTGCGCGCGGTGCGAAAGCTGATCATCCCGCGCACCGTCAGTACAATGGCGGCGCTGGTTTCTTCGCCCGCGCGGCGCGCGGCGACGCTGCTTACGGAAGGATAGCACTGCGCAATCACGTCTGCGGCCGGCCTTTGGTAGCGGTGCGGCAGGGTGTACTCACACACCTTGTCGTAGCATTCAATTTCGTCCAGCGCGTTCACGCACAGCAGATGCGCCATCACACGGCCGCGCAGCACCGCCTCGCCCTCCTGCTCGATCACCTCCATCGGCAGCGGCGTGGCCATCACATCAATGATGCGCGCGTTTTCGTCCGGCAGACGCCCGGCCGTTACGGTTTCTACCTGCTGCGTGAACACATCGGCCGTTTCCTCCAGCACCACCTGCTGCTGTGTCAGCTCTGTTTCGCACTCGGTAGAAAAGGCGTCGCTCACTGCCAGATATTCCACCGGGCGGTATACCTTGGCATACAGCAGCGCCGTGGCGGAGATGGTATTTTCCCCTTCTTCCTCGCCTGTGCCCGCGGTGATGGTGCAGCCCGTGGGCTGTACCACGGCAAAGCACTGGCATTCTTCGTCCGCGCCCTCGATCTCTAAGATCTCGTTGAACGGGATCTGGCGCACGGTATGGATCAGCTCGTGGCCGGGCGCGGTGCGATACACCACCTCGGCACGGATCTCGCCCTTCAGCACTGCTTTGCCGGCAATCAGCTTTGTCTCGCTTACCGCGCCGGTGCACTGCGTGCTGAGAATGATCTCGGGCGGAGCGTCGAAGGTGATCGTTTCCTCCGCAGTAAACAGCTTTTCCTGCGCGCCCACCGTGCGGCTGCCCGTGAGCGCCGTGGTGCGCTGCTGGATCCCGCTGCCGGAAAGCGCCGTAATAATCTCGCTCTGCGCCTCGGCCAGCGCCGCAACGCTCAGCGCAAACGCGCCGCGCACATCCACACGCCGCTGGTTCACCGCGCGGCAGTTTACATATTCCGTCTCGCCCGAAACAAGCACCGTCGCCGTGCCCCAGTCCCCGGGCTTGATGTCCACCTGCTTTGTAAACGGCAGCTTCTGCTCGGCCTGGCACAGGCTTTCGTCTGCCTCAGACTGATAATACAGCACGCACCGCAGATAGCCGTCCACCGTCAGCCGGCCTGCCGTTACCTGTTTTTGCAGCACCACCAAATGCACGAAGCATTTGACGATCTTGAACACCTGCGGCAGATAATCCGGAATAAGCATCTCGGCCTCGATCGGCAGCTCCAGCTTGGTATCACAGATGCTTTGTGCCGCGGTGACGGTATCTTTGTACACCTTTATTTCCATCCGATTCGTCGCCCCCTTCGCTTTCCTACCCCATCTATATGAGGACGGGCGGCGGGGTATTCTTTGTCCGATTATAATTCCGTTTTTTATCAACGGAGCAGGTAAAAAACGGCAGGCGGCGCAGCGGCGGACAGAAGCAACAGGCGGCGGACAGCGAAAAAAGCGGCGAGGCAAACAACCGGCAAAAGCAGTGGGCGGCGAGCAGCGTGGCAGAGCAACCTGCTGGCGGCAAAGCCGCCCTTTCCAAGCCAAAGCAGAAGGCTCCGAGCCAATCGCTGGATCTGCCTTCGATTGGTTCCGAGCCTTTCGGGAGATTTGTTTTTTTCAAACCGCTGCTGCTTTCATGGCTGCACCGGGCGGCGCGGGAATTTTCAGACACTTTGTTTGGACGCAGGCTGCGTCTTTTTATTTCTGCCGCGCCGTTGTCCCGCGCCGGCGCGCGCGCTGTGAAGGTTTTGCCGCAGGCGCATTCGCCGTCTTCCCGGGCGTATTCGCTGTCTTCCCGAGCATATTCGCCGCCTGTTTGGGCGCTTCCTCTCCCGGCAGGGGCAAGCCGGCGCGCTGCGCCTCGATCGCGCCGTACAGATAATGCAGCGCGTCGCCAAGGCCGCCCAATTCGTCGATCAGGCCCTCGGCCACGGCGGTTTCGCCGTCCACGACGCTGCCCATATCCATCACCAGCTCGCCCGTGTGCATCATCAGCTCGGTAAAGCGCGCCTCGCTGATGTGGGAATGGCCCGCGACAAAGCCGGTGATGCGCTGCTGCATCTGCTCGAAATAGCGCATCGTCTGCGGCACGCCCAAAACAAGCCCCGAATGGCGCACCGGATGCACCGTCATGGTGGCCGTGGGCACGATAAAGCTGCGCCGCGCCGATACCGCCAGCGGAATGCCGATGGAATGTCCGCCGCCCAGCACCAGTGTTGCGCTGGGCTTGGTGATGCCGCTGATGAGCTCTGCCAGCGCAAGCCCCGCCTCCACGTCGCCGCCCACCGTGTTCAGAATCACCAGCAGGCCCTCCACCTCGGGATCCTCCTCGATGGAGACAAGCTGCGGGATCACATGCTCGTATTTGGTGGTTTTCTGCGTCTGGGGCGCGATGGAATGCCCCTCGATCTGCCCCACCACCGTGAGGCAGTGGATGGCGTGACGCCCCTTGGTGCGCAGCACGGAGCCCGTCTCCAGAATATAATCCTTTTCAAAGCGCTCCTGATCGGTCTGCGCGTCCAGATCCTCTGCCTGCGCGCGCTCTCTGCGTTTTGTCTCGTCCTTCATGAAAGCCGCCGCCTTTCGTTTTTTTGCAGCGCTCCGGCGCGAATCGCCCGGACCGGGCCGCCGGCCCGCGGCCGCCCTTCCCGGAAAACCTCCGGATCACGCCAAAAGCACCGTTGAGATTCCTGATTATATTTTCCCAAACGCGGCGGATTATTTTTTTCTGCAAAATTTACGGGCGCGGCCCCGCTACGCGGGCCTTTCCGACACTTTATTTTCTTATCTCACCGTCCTGTACGGCGCACTGCGGGCGTTCAGCCTTTCACGCTGCCCATCATCATTCCACGCACAAGCTGTTTCTGGAAGATCAGATACAAAATCACAATGGGGATCGTAGAGAGCGCCAGCCCCGCCACCAGGATGGACCATTCGCCTGATTCCTGCCCTTTCAGCGCCAGCAGGCCTACCGGGATGGTTTTGATTGCAGTCGTTTCAATAAAGCAGAGGGCGAACATCATCTCGTTCCAAACGTAGCGCGCGCACAGAAGCGCCGTCGTCGCCAGCATCGGCCTGCTCAACGGCAGCAGTACCCGCAGCAGCACCCGCAGGCTGGAGCACCCGTCGATAATCGCCGCTTCTTCGATCTCTTTCGGGATTGTGACAAAATGAGACCAGATGAGGAACGTGGAAAACGGGATGCGAAAGGCCACATAAGGCACGATCAGGGCAAGCCGCGTATCGTACAGCCCTAAAAAGGACAGTATCTTGTAAAGCGGGATGAGACTCACCATCGGCGCCAGCATCATTCCGCTGAGCACATACATCAGGATCGCCCGGTTCAAGCGGAAGCGAAAGCGCGCCAGCGGATAGGCCGCCATGCTGCACACGGCCACGCACAGGATCGTCGAGGCGACGGTTGTAAAAATACTGTTGGCGAAGTAGCGCGAAACGCCCGCCCGCCATGCCGTGAAATAATTCTCGAGCAGCCAGACTTTTGGCATGGCAAACGGATCCAGCAGCATTTCCCGCGTAGATTTAAAGCCCGACAGAAACATCCACAAAAAAGGCAGCAGCTCTACAAGCGCCAAAATCGTCAAAAAGGCAAATGCCAGCGCGTGTAAAACACGATTTCCCTCTCGCCCGCGCATGCGCGGCGCGCGGTTCGGCGTTGTTTTTGCCATTTATTCTTCCCTCCTGCCCGTACCGGAGATCCGCATCTGTATCACAGAAAATACAAACGTAACAAAAAACACCATTGTGGCGATGGCCGAGGCATAGCCCATTTCGTCGTTGCGGAAGCCTGTCCGAAACAAATAGCTGCCCAGCACCTCCGAAGACCGGCCCGGGCCGCCGCCCGTCATGATATAGATTTCGTCAAACACCTGAAACGCGCCGATGATCGTCGTCATACAGTTTATGAGAATGATCTCTTTGATATTGGGGATCGTAATATGGATAAAGCGCTGGAACGGGCCCGCGCCGTCTATGATGGCGGATTCGTACAAATCGCCCGGCACCCCCTGCATCGCCACTAAAAACAGCACCATCGTATATCCGAAATACTGCCATTGCGATACGGCGATTACCGCAAAGATAGCCGTCCTGGTGTTGCCCAGCCAGTCCGTAGCCAGCATTCCCAGGCCAAGCTTTTCCAGCAGGGGATTCACGATACCAAAAACCGGGCTGTAGATCGTCTGCCACAAAATGCCTACCACCGTCAGCGAGATCATCGAGGGCAGAAAATAAACCGTTCGGAAAAAGGGCTGAGACCTGCGCATCCATTTTTCTTCGAGCAGCGCGGCGATCAGCATGGAGCCGCCCACCTGAAAAATCAGCGAAAGGACAGCGTACCAGAGATTATTTTTGAATGCGACCCAGACTGTCTCGTCCGAAAGCAGCCGCGCAAAATTTGCCAGGCCCACAAAATCCCACTGCGTGGAAAAGGAGCTCCAGCGAAACAGTGCGTAAATAAAATTCAACACGATCGGCAGAAAGACAAATGCGGTGAGAAGGATCAGCGCCGGCAGCATGTACAGCAGGATTGTCCGTTTTTTGACATATAACATTTCTATCATCTCCCATCTCCGATTGTGTAAGCTGCGGCCCGGCCGCACTGCCCCGGCCGAATCCGCTCGCGTCAGGCGTCAGGCCGACGCGCCGCACAGTCCCGCCTGTGCGGCGCATCGAACGTCTCACGCTGCGTGAAACGTCAGCCTTCCTTCCGAACATCTGCGGCGATCTGCTGCGTTTCCTCCATGATCTTTTCCGGCGCCTTGCCGTCGTACAGCAGCTGGAAATTCTCCAAAAGCTTATCGCAGACGCGCGCATCGGTAGCGGTATCGAGATATTCCGAGAAGCCGTTGCTCTCTTCCGATACATATTGAATAAAGGACATTTCCTTTTTGCTGGTATTTTCCCCGGTGGAGCTTCCCGTAACCACAGGCGTCAGCCATGTCTCCGCAGGCAGGCGCGTCTGGTTTTCCTTTGAGGTGAGAAATTTTAAAAAGTCTACGGCCACCTCGGGATGCGCGGATCTGTTGGAGACCATGAAGAGGTCCGCTGCGCCCACAACGGTATTGGCGCGGCCGGGTGCGCCGTCGATTGCCGGGAACGGGAACCAGTCCCAGTTCTCCTCGCCCATTTTCTCGCTCATGGGATCAAAATTATACAGACCCGTGTAATACATGCCGCCCTGGCCGGATGCGAACAGCTCCGTCGCCTGATCGTCCGTCATGCTGTTGATGTTCTGGTTCAGATACTGTTTTTCATACATGCCCTGCATCAGGGCCAGCGCCTTTGCATAGCCGGGATCCGTCCATTCTCCCGTTGCGGCGTTATAATCCTGTGTGCGGATATCCTCGGGCACCATCTGTTCAAACAGCGCCGTAAACCACCAGGCAGAAATCCACGGCTGGGCGTTGCCGCAAAGCATCGGCGTGTAACCGGCGTCCAACAGCTTCTGGGAGACGGCTTCCAGCTCGGCCCATGTTTTGGGAACAGACAGCTCCAGCTCCTCGAACAGCTTGGTATTGTACATCACCGCACCGCCGGTAAAGCGGAACGGAACGCCGTAATCCGCGCCGCTTACCGCGCCGTTGTCCCAGTAAACTTCAGAGATCGTCTCTTTCCATTCCGGGTCGGCCTCCTGATAGGGCGTCAGATCGACCGCCGCCCCGGCCCGCACAAACTTGGCCGCAAATTCTCCGGACCAGGAATAATAAATATCCGGCACGTCGCCGCCGCCCATCATCACGCGCAGCTTTTCCTTCATCGCTTCGTCGCCGGCCGTATCGATTTTGATCGTCACATTCGGATGCATCCGCGTGTATTCGTCTGCAATGCTTTGGAAATACGCGGCCTCATCCTCGCTCGGGAATCGATGAAGCCAGCGCAGGCTCACGGCCGCATCGGTGATCTCGCCCGTTTCCAAATAATGCTGCACATCATTCGCAGCCGCCGGCTGTGCGGCGGAGCTGCCGGTTACCGCAGGGGCCGGGCTGGACGTTCCCGAGCAGCCGGCCAGGCATCCGGCCGCCATGCAAAGCGTCATAAAGATTGCCAGAACCTTCCGAAAACGGGTAAAATTGTTTGATACCATCATTTTTTCTCCTCCTTTTGCTTTTTCATACGATCTGCCGCCGTCCCCGGAAAAACCTTTGGGGCAGGCGGCAAAATGCCAGTTTGATTTGCCGGCCCGCTTTGCCTAATAGCGTTCCACTTCCTTCTCTGCACCGCCCACCGGATAGGGCAGGCCCCTGCCGATGGAACCGTAATACATACAGTTTTTCGATGCAAACTGCGTGCCCGCTTCAAGGCATGCCGTCCAGTCGCTTTCCGTATGCGGCTCCAGCCCGCAGCGCGTTGCCGCCTCCACAAGAAAAGCGGAAAGAAACGAATCCCCGGCGCCCATGGTATCGAGCGCCTGCAGCTTCGGCGCAGCGCAGAAAAACGGCCGGCCGGCAGCTTTTACGTAAGCCCGCGCGCCGCGCTCTCCCAGAGTTGCCAGAACATAGCGGCAGCCCGCGGAAAACGCCGTTTGGACAAGCTGCTCAATCTCCCGTTCACCGCGCTGACTGCAGGAAAAAAACGCATAAGTGCAAAACGGCAGAACCTCCTGCGCGAGCCCGTCTATTTTTTCATCGCCGAAATCATACGCCAGACTCACGCCGTTTTGATGCATCTTTTCAAATTCCCGCGCGGGCATACGGGAATATCTGTCCGATACGGTAATATCATGCGCCCGCAAAAAGGCAAGATCCAGCTCCGTCAGCTCGATGGGATGGCGCGCCGTAACGCCGCCCCGATTGCCGCCCGCAAACACACGGTCTCCGTCTTTCAGCGTTGCAACGGCCATGCCGCAGCGTTCGGGATAAAACCGGCAGTGCGAAAGATCCACGCCCGCCTCCAGCGCGAACGCGTAGTTCGCTCCGGAATAAAAATCCGGGCCAAAGCATCCGATAAAGGAAGTCTGCGCGCCAAGGCGCGCTGCAAATATGCTCACATTGTATTCGTTTCCGCCAGGATAGGCCCTGCCCTGATGCTCGTAGCAATCCACAACATTCAATCCCACACAGGCGATGCGCGGCCTGTTTTCTTTCATATGCGTTCTCTCCTTTTTCGGAATCTCCTCCGCCATGCGCAAAGCGCTGCAAAAACGCCGGGCATGCGAAAATGCCAACACAGACAAAACCGAGCCCCCAGGATGCAAAGGCCGACGCCCCGCCCCTGCCGCGCTGTTTTCTCTGTTCCCGTTCCCGCCGTCGACCCCAAGGCCGCGCCGCCGCTTTTATCGCTCTTTCTTTGTTCGGGAAAGCGCTTTGCGCAGCGCTCGGAAGATCGCTCCAGGCGTCCCGCGCAGGGGAACCTCCTTTTCCTGCAGGCGGGGGGCCAGAAAAAAGATAACGGCAAAGCGCAAAACGCATGCAAAGGTAAATAAAAGCTGATATTTATCCAGTTCAAACCATAAGATTCGCCAGCGCCCGCCGCCGATTGCACGGTCGATCAGGCCCATCACCGCGCCGCCGCACAGCGTGGCCATTCCCTGCCCCAGAACCATGGAAAAGACGGAATAGGCCGCGATATAGCGATGCCGCTCTTCGCCCGGAGTCTGGGAGATCATCATATGCTGGTTCAGCAGCTCTACAACGCACCAGACCGTTCCGCCAAGGCCATAGAACAGCACCGGAATCAAAAGACGGCCCGGCTTTGCAAAGAGCCACAGCATGCCAATCGCGCCAATGGCGCTGAACGCAAAATAAATGGTATTTTTGCAGCCAAAACGGTCGATAAACCTGCCCCACCGCGGCAGCGCAAAAATCGTAACGGCATAGTACAGATAATTGCAGCCTATGGTAAACTGTGTGAAGCTCATCTCGAGGGGGCCCAGGCAGTATTTCGCATTGAAGGGGGAAGCAATATAATAGCTGAAATTCCACGCCACCCAAAACAGCACGCAGCGCACAAAGCCCCTGTTGTGCAGCATCTCCCGCAGCGCAGGCCCGCCCGCTCTACGCGGGGGTGGCGCCACGGCCGGTTCTTCTACGAGTCCGGCAATGCACGCGTCCGCAATGCTGCCAAGGCCCGCAATGCCGAATACAAGCGCATAATTATACGGCGCGATGATATGATCCAGCAGCAGAGAGAGCAAAAGCCCGCATCCAAGATCTGCCAATACGCCAACGCGGTTGCGCGCGGAAAGGTAACGCCCCAAAATATGCTCCGGCGCCACGATCCCCAGCAGCGTTGTAAGCGTCATATTGACAAACGCCCCGCAAACAGCGGCCGCCGACGCCAGCAGCAAAACAGCAGCAAGAGGATGCTTTTCGGCCGGGAGAAGCGCAGTAAAACCAATCGCGATCCACAGCAGGCCCCGGACGATTCCCGCGCAGCGGTATAAAACGGTTTTTCGGCGCAGGCGCGCCAAAATGCCGGAGCCCGGCAGCTGAAACAGCGCGCCAAAATAGGGCAGGCTCATGATAAGCCCATATACAAAATCGCTTGCATGCAACGCGCTTAAAAAACCGGTGAGCGGCGCTTCTGTGGAGATCATCAGCCAGATGGAGCTGAATATCATACTGGCTGTGAGCAGCGAGAGGTTTCTGCGAACCGGCTCTTCTGCGTTCCAATCGCCGGGAAGCAGGGAAAGGCCGGAATAGAATCGTTTTTGCATGCTCAATTCCCGCGCGTCCTTTCTCTTGCCGCACCGCAAAGGCTCAGTATTCTACCTGCCACATATAACGGCGCACCGAACGGTCGTGCCGGCGAACCTCGCCCAGCCTGTTCAGGTAGCTACTCAATACGCCGCCCAGCACAAGGCCGCTGAAATAACCGCGCACCGCTTCGGGCAGCCTGTCCATTGCCAGCTCGCGCGCATCCAGAATGCTGTGGCTGCCGGCATGCTCCTGCAGGAAGCGCTCCACACGCTCGTCCAAAGGGCGAGTTGGGCCTTCGCTTTTTAACAGCAGCACCGGCAGCGCGGGGCTGGTGGTTTCAAACGGGCCGTGAAAATATTCGCCCGAGTGCACCGTCGGGGAGTGTATCCACGAAATCTCCATCAGACTGCAGATCGAAAACGCATACGCCGCCCCATACGCCGGCCCGCTGCCGATCACATAAATTGTATCCTTCTCTGCATATTTTTTTGCAAATTCATCCGCCCTGGCCGCCGCCCTGCGCACAGATTCCCGTATTACGCCGTCCAGCGCACGCAGGCCCTCGCGCATATCGGCGTAGCCCTCGTACCCTTCCACCTGATGCAGAAGCTCTACGGCAAACTCAAACAGCTTTACCGCATTCCCCTCCGTGCAGGGCAGCGCATCGCTGTTGCGGTATGGTACCATATAGTTGCCCGCCCGGGCAAGCGCATACTCTGCGTCGCCCAAAAAAGCCGGATCTCCTGTAAAAGCCACCGTCTGCGCGCCGCGCTTTGCCCCCGTGCGCAGCGCCTCCACCGTCTCCGGCGTTCCCCGCAGCGAGCATGCCACCACAATGGAATGCTCCGTACAGGCAGCCGGCGTTGCATATACGAACTCGTTGCTGGTAAGAAGCATGGACTTCAGGCCTTTTGCTTCTGTCTCCAGAAAAAACAGAGCCGGCCAGCAGGCCGCCTTCGAGCCGCCGCACGCAACAAAAAAAATACTGTCGATTGTATTTTTGGATAAAATATCCCGGACAATTTCTGCAATTTGCATGTTGTCGATACTCCCCTCTCCCGCTTTGCGGGTCAATACGGAATTTTGTGCATGTAACGGCGATCCTGCTCGCAATGGCCGCGCAATTTGGCCAGCGCCGTATTGTAGATATCCATTACCGGCATAAATACCAGCGGGTCGAAGTATTCCCGCACGGCGGGCGGCATGCGGTCGATTCCAAAATTCTTGGAATCGATCACCGTTAAATTGTCGCAATAGCGGCGCAAAAATTTGTGCGCGCGTTCGTCCAGCGCCCTTGTTCTGCCTGCGCCGATCATCAGCATTACCGCCAAATTCTGATCCGTCGTCTCGAACGGGCCGTGGAAGTATTCCCCCGTATTTACCGCGACGGAGTCCGTCCACATGCATTCCAGCAGGTTGCAGATGGAAGACGCATACATCGCCCCGTTATTCGCGCCGCTGCCCATAACGTAAATGATCGATTCCTCTGCGGTCTTTTCGGCAAAAAGCGGAGCGCGCCTGTCGGAATAGCGCAAACCGTCCAGCACGATGGAATCCAGCATTTCGTATGCCCGAATCGCGTCGTCGTACGCGGCATAACCTTCCAGCTGATGCAAAAGTTCAAAGGCGACCCGCAGCGCCAGCGCATGTTTTGTCTGCGTTGCGCTGGTATCGCGCTTTCTGGCGTCGAAGTTTCTGTAGCGGATGGAATATGGGGTAAGCTCCATCATCTTGGAATGCTCGCTGCCCGCCAAAGCGATTGTATACGCCCCTCTTTCAACGGCTGTGCGGCACGCCTCCACCGTTTCGGGCGTATCTATCAGGGAACAGCAGATTACAACAGACTGCGCGCCGCAGGCGGCCGGCGTTGCGTAAACAAATTCATTGCTGGTGTGATATTCCGCCCGCAGGCTTTTTGCCTCGCGGCTCAGCAGATACCATGCCGGGTAAAGCCCCGCCATGGAGCCGCCGCATCCCACCAGAAAAATCTGCCGGATCCCGCCGGCGCCTGCGGCAAGGCGGATCGCCTCCACAATTTTCTTTGCTTCCATTCCATGGTCCTCCCCAAATTGATTTAATACGTCATATAACGTATGCATATAGATTATCACATCTTGTTTTTAATTTCTATAGGAAACATTCCCAAAGTTTCTCGTGTTTTTTTGTGATTATTTCACAGACAAAGCCCTAACTCTTGTTCTTTTTGAGAAAACAGCGTATAATAGCCTTGAACACGCAGCCCGCGCAGCAGCGCGCCGGCGCGGGCAAAACCGGATTTTTTATTTCAATATTTCAACAGATCGGAGAAGTGGATATGGCCGAATTAAGTCGCTCCGGTATGATCCCTTTGTATCGTCAGGTTGCAGACCGCATCCAAAGCGATATGATTAACACCTGTGAAGACGTATCAAAACCTATTCCTTCCGAGCTGATGCTTCAGGAGCGCTACGGCGTAAGCCGTATTACCGTTCGGAAGGCCGTGGACGAGCTGGTAAAGGAAGGGATCCTTTCCAAGATACAGGGAAAAGGTACCTTTATCTCGCGCGAGAAGGCCTTTTACCCGTTTGGGCATGGCGAAGGCTTTACCCGCAGCTGCCAGATGCGCGGGGTCGTTCCCTCCACGCGCCTGTTAAAGCTGGACACCGTGACCGCCACCGAAGAAGACCGGCATTTTCTGGGCGTCGAGGATTCCGGGAAGGTTCTGATGATTCAGCGTCTGCGGCTTGGCGACGGCAAGCCCTGCATTCTGGAAACGCTTTTTTTCCGGGAAGAATATATGCCCCTGTGCAATGAAAACCTGGAGTGCTCTTTATACGAGCTTCTCAAAAAGAAATATCTGGTTCATCCCGTCAAGGGCCATAAGTGGATCGAAATATGCAGGACTACTGCCTTTGAGGCGCAGATCATGCAGGCTCAGCCGAACGAGGCAATGCTGCTGATGCATGAATGCGTCACCGATCAAAAGGGAAACCCGCTGCACACTTCTAAAATGATTTTTTCGCCTTCTTTCCGGTACTACATGTAAGTTTGTATACGCCTTAAGGGCGCGCCAATCAGCGATCCCCCTGTGGACGACATTCGTCACAGGGGGATCTTGCGTTTCCTTCGCTCATAGGCCTTTTGCATCGTCCGGCAGGGCCACCCCCTTCCCCGCCGCGCCATTCACCCCGCGGCGCGCTTTTCCATACAATGGGGGGAGGAAGCCGGCCCGCTCGCCGCACTGCTTTCGGCTGTTTCGGGCTGCGCAGCCCTCCCGGGCCGTTGCGGAACACTCTGCCGAAAAGCGCCCCGCGCGGGGCCCGGCTTTCCACAGCAGCACGCGGCGAAGCCCTCGCCGCAAACAATACCGGCCGCGCGGCAGGATGCCGCGCCGGATAAAGGAGATACATTCTATGGAACAGGGAACCTTATTGGTCAAGCTGGAGTCCGCCCGCGAGGCGCTGCCCGTGCGCGGCACGGTAACCGTCTTTCAGACGGAAGACGGCGTGCGCCGGCAGATCATACAGTTCATGACGGATGCGGACGGCCTGACGACGCCCGTTACGCTGGACGCGCCGGACAAAGCGCTTTCGCTGATGCCGGACAGCACCGAGCAGGTGTACGCCGTATATGACGTTGAAGTAGAGGCGCAGGGATATTCCCCCATGCTGTTCGAGGGCGTGCAGGTTTATTCCGGCGTGGAGGCCTATCTGCCCGTTATGATGGTACCCATTTTCTCGGCTGTTGATGTTTCGCCGATCTCCGTATCCTCCGATACGGACGCCGCATCCGCCAATGCGCGCCAGCAGCTGATCCGCGTTACGATCCCCGCGCCCGCTCTTGAGGAGGAATCGTCCAGCGGCCCGGCCCCGCTTACCACCTGCAGCGTCCAGCCGCAGGTGCTGGACAGCGTGTTCATTCCGCAATATATCACCGTACATCTGGGCAAGCCGCAAAACAGCGCTGCCAACGAGACGGTGAGCTTCCCCTACTATATCAAAAACGTGTGCAGCAGCGAGGTCTACCCCACCTGGGTAGGCTGAACCAGGCCCACAATGGAGCTGTCGATCCACAAAGGCCCGTTACGATCCGTGTTTTGCCTGATTTTTGCAATTTATCAGCAATGCGCGAGGAGCCCGCAAAATTTCTGGTTTCCGTTTTTCCAAAAAGCCTTTGGCGAATAAGGGCGAATCAGCGGGAGCGGCCGCCGGGTTTGCCTCTATTCGGTACGGGCCAACAGCGCGAGACGTCCGCCAGATCTGTTCGGACAAACGGGTTGCCAGGCGGCTCGATTTTTGCTATGATAACAAAAGATAGAGCATACAGCCAGATGGTGCGGCTTTGGAATCCGGTTTGCCGCTTTGTGAGAAGCGGAGGGCCTTCAGAAGCAACCTGCCGGAATGCCGGCAAGGGATCCCCGCCGGCAGTTTGCTGATGGTGTGATGCGCTTATCGCGTTATAAAGCATCATAAATGAAAAAGAGGAGCGATGGATCATGGTGAGGATCTGTAACATTCTGCGGCGCGCCGTCTGCCTGATGCTGGCGGTGCTGTTGTGCGGCTGCACGGCGGGAACGGCGCAGCCGGGTTCTTCCGGGATCGGGACGCCGGAACCTCCGCCGGAGGGCGTCAGCGCTTTGCTGGCGGAGATGACTCTCCGCCAGAAGGTAGCCCAGCTGTTTGTGGTGCGGCCCGACGCCCTGGACCCCGGCTTGTCCCAGACCCAAATCGACGATGTGCAGGGCGAAGGGGTCACCCATGTGAGCGAGAGGATGGCCCAAACCCTGAACGAGATCCCGGTGGGCGGTGTTGTGCTGTTTGGCAAGAACCTTCAAAGCCCGGAGCAGCTCTCTGCCTTTATCGGGGAACTGCAGGCGGCGGGAGGCGGCTCGCTGTTCATCGCGGTGGACGAAGAGGGCGGCCTGGTGGCCCGGCTGGCCAACCATCCGGCTTTTCGGCTTCCCCAATACGAAAGCGCCGCCGCCGTGGGCGCCGAGGGAGAGGCGGCCGCTGTGGAGATGGGCTCCGCCATCGGCGCGTATTTGAAGGAGTACGGCTTTAACGTGGACTTTGCCCCGGTGGCCGATGTAAACACCGACCCACGCAACACGGTTATCGGGACAAGAGCCTTCTCTTCCCAGCCCGAGGAAGCCGCCCGGCTGGCGGGTGCAATGGCGGAGGGCCTGCGCCGGCAGGGGATCCTGCCGACCTTCAAGCACTTCCCCGGCCACGGAAACACGGCGGAGGACAGCCACAGCGGCATGGCGATTAGTTACGGCACCCGGGAGGAGATGGCCCAGGGTGCATGGCTGCCCTTTGCGCAGGCGAAGAAAAGCGACTTTATCATGATTGGGCACATCAGCGTTCCCGATATCACCGGCGATCTCATCCCCGCTACCCTGTCCCACACGGTGTTGACCGACATTTTGCGCGGAGAACTGGGCTTCGAGGGTCTGGCGATCACCGATTCACTGTCCATGGGAGCGGTGACGGACAGCTGGGCTCCCGGCGAAGCAGCGGTGCTGGCTTTGGAGGCAGGGTGTGATCTGCTGCTGATGCCGCAGGGGCTCCGGGAAGCCTTTGATGCGGTATTGGCTGCGGTGGAAAGCGGGGCCCTCACCGAGAAGCGGATCGATGAGAGCGTAAGGCGCATTCTGGAATGCAAGGCGGAATGGGGGATCCTGACGGCAGATTAAAGGAAAGCTCCGGCTTTTCCTGCCAAAACGCATTATTGGGATCATTTCCCACGCGCATCCACGCCCTTTTGCCGCAGATTCCCTTCAAAAATTCCAGATCACCTCGATTTTCCGGGATCGGCTCGCCTCGTCGGGCGGATAGACAATGATTTTATCGACAAGCAATGCGACAAGCTCCCGGTCGAGGATTCTTAAGGCCGCCGCATCGCGCAGAGGGTTCGGAACGCTCTGCCGGCCGCCGCCGGCCTCGGGCGTCTCGGCCGGTTTTTCCGCCAGCCCCTTGCATCGTTTTTCCATTTCCGTTACCTCTTTTAAAAATGCATCGTTCATCTGCGCAAACTGCTCGGGGCCGATCAGACCGCCGCTTTTATCCAGATACAGCTCCTGCATTGCTTTGCGCCGCCGCCCGATCTCTGCCTGCAGCCGCACCAGCTCCTCCTGCCTTGCCTGCCTGCTGCGCGTTGTCCGCGCCTGCAAAACACCTTCATCCGGAGCCTTTGGCCGCGCCAATCCCGCCGCATAACTTTGGATGCGCTCCAGCACAAGCTGCTGCAGCTCTGCCGCCGGCAGATACGCCTGCCCGGCGCAGCGCGCCGGATCCCGCTGGGACATCCTGCAGCGAAAGTATTTTCTGGGCCCTTCGGCCGTCTTACTGGCAGATCCCGAGCTCGTCTGCTCCATCGCGCCGCCGCAGATGCCGCAAAATACCTTTTTGGCCAGCGGATGGATCGTTCCCCCGCCGCCGCCCCGCGCACGGGCATGCAGCATTTGCTGCACACGCGCAAAAGTCTGCGGGGCAATGATCGGCTCGTGCGTTCCCGGCGCCACGATCCATTGCTCTTTGGGCAGCCGCATCACCTTTTTGGATTTATAGCTGATTTTTCTGGTTCTGCCCTGCTCCAGATCGCCTGTATAAGTACGGTTGCACAGCATCTGATAAACGGTCGCCTTTCCCCAGCTGTCCGCATAGGGGCAGCGCCCCGGCCTTTCGCAGCTTACACCGTGCTCCCGCTTATAGCGCGTGGGCGAGGAGATACCGTTTTCGTTTAAGAGCCTCGCGATGCGGGTGACGCCGTTCCCTTCCAAATACAGCGTAAAAATTTTTCGGACAATTTCGGCCGCCTCGGGATCGACAATCAGACGGCCCTTGTCCGCGGGGTCTTTCCGATACCCGTACAGCGCAAAGCTGGCAATGTATCTGCCTGCCTTGCGCTTATGCGTAAGAACCGAACGGACATTGTTGGAAAGATCCTCCAAATACCATTCGTTGACAAGGCCGTTGATCTGACGGCTTTTTTTATTTGCGGGATCGGCAGTATCCACATGATCCACCACCGCGATAAACCGTACGCCCCATTCGATGAATTTACCGTGCAGGTATTTTTCTACCAGTTCCATATCGCGCGTAAAACGCGACTGTGTTTTTGCCAAAATCACATCAAACTCACGCCGGGCGGCCGCCTCGAGCATTTGGCGGAACGCCGGCCGGTTTCGGTCCATCCCGGAATAATCCTCATCACAGTAGATCTGATAAATTTCATATCCGTTTTCGACGGCGTAGCGCATCAGCATGGATCTCTGGTTCTGAATGCTCTCGGATACCCCTTTGCCTTCTTCCATTTCCTCATCCTCTTTGCTCAGCCGGCAATAGAGCGCCGCTTTCATGTTCTTCCCCGCCTTTCGCCTTTCACCGTATTTACGCGTATGGCGCGCTTTGCGCAGCGCAGCCGCACGCAGCCCGGCCTCTGTGTGCATCCATGCGCAACGTACACAGCGCGCGCCCCGGCGCCGCGACACAAATAACCGCGCGGCCTGCACACCTCTCCGCACAATGCGCATATCTGCGCAGTCTCTCGCCCGCACCCGCGCGGTATCGCATTCCCCCGTTTGGGATCGATCCTCTACTCCCAGGCGTCGGCCTGCAGGATGCGCTCTTCGAGCGATTGCAGATAATCTGCCAGAAGTTTTTGTAGGCGCTCCTTTCGCGCATCCTGGCAATCGGAAAGGAATGTCTCCTGAACGATATAGCGCACTCTTTTCATCTGCTTCGCCTCACTTTTTGGATCGTTTCTGTTTTTATAGTATGTTGTCAAAAAAAGATAAATGATCGTGCGGCGGCTTTCGGCCTTGCGGCCGCACCCTTGGCGCGGCGCTTTTGGAGCGAGCGCCCTGAAAGCAGGCAATCCGAATCAGGCTATTTAAAATATGGAGGTATGTGGTCATGAGCAGCTTTGAAGATCTTCGCATCGTAGACAATTTTTATCAGACCTCGCTGTTTTTCCCGATGCCGACGGTGGTCATCAGCACACTTTGCGAGGACGGCAGCACTACGCTCGGCCCCTATTCGCTCGTTCAGCCCTACTATATTGCGGGGCGGGAATACTACGCGATGCTGCTGGAATGCCGCAATTCCTCCAACACCGCCCAAAATATTCTGCGCAGCGGAAAATGCGCGCTCAATTTTGTCACCGACAGCCGCAAAACCTTCAAGAAATGCGTCAAGCTCTCCTGGCCGGGCGATAAGCCGGAGGACAAAATGCCCAAATGCAATTTTCGGCTGGAAAAGGGCATCTGCGCGGAAAAGGACGCGCAGGACGATCGCCCGCTCGTGCTCTCGGAAGCATTTCAGGTAATGGAGTGCACCTGGATGCGCGATCTGGACCATGCGCAGGACGATCGGCCCGGCGAGTTGAGCGGTTACGAGCCGCCCTACCATGATTTCAACGGCATCACCTCCAAATTCGGCGCGCATTTTATTCTGCGCGTGGATAAGATCCTGATGAAGAAAAAATACAGCGACGCCATTATCAACGGCGTGCGCGGACGGGATTTCCCGCCGGTACCCATCGATTTTGGCTATCGCGACAGCAAAAACTTCTGGTACTGCAAGCGGGCGCGCATGATCCCGGAGCTTTTAGCGGTGCGCCCCCAAACGCTGGATTCCGTTCGTTACGCGGCCGACCGCGCCGACGATACCGTAAAGTTTACCGACGGCGCGCTGAAAACCATCCTGAACGTTCCGCGCGTTTTTCTGCCGGTAGTGCTGAAGGGCTGTGTCGATTGGGCGAAGGAAAACGGCGTAACGCTCATAACCGAAAAGGAAATGGCGATCATCAACGACAAGCGTTCCAAAGAGAAGAAGAAATAAGAGCTTTTGCGGCGGGCAAAAAGCGACAGGCAAAAAGGCAGCGGGCAAAAAACGGGCGGTGAAATCAGGAAACAAAACGTCCAAAACCGCCCGTAAAGCCTCGGTGTTTTTGCAGAAGGGATGAAGAGGCATGTATTCTGTACCCATGGCGCTGGCGGATTTTATTCCGGTGCTTTTATTTGGGGCTGCGGCAATGATCCTGCAGCGGGATCTTTACAACAAAATGACAAAGGGCATGTTTGCGCTGTTCTGCACCGGCACCATCAATGTATTTCTGGCGGGGTTTTTGAAGGCTGTTTACAAGCTGCTGTTCGCCGCGGGCGTGTGCGATTTTCAGCGGCTGAACCATCTGTTCTTTCCCTTGCAGGCGATCGGCTTTGTGCTGGCCGGAATGGGATTGGCGTGTCTTCACGCGCGCGAGCGAAAGAAAGAGCGGCTGCTTTCCGTTGCCGCTCCGGCGGTATTTTCGGGCACCTTCCTGTTTGTCGCTTTGATGATCCTCGGCCTTCTGGGTATGGATCTTTCGCTTGCGGCATTTGCAAAAAAGCTGAAAAAGCCGCTGGCTGCCGCGCTGTTTCTGGTATCCTTTGTATTTTGCCTTGCCATGGGGTATCTCTCCTCCCGGGATTTTACACAGGCCTCAATGAACTGGATCGCAGAGGGTGTGAATATTCTTGGCCAGGGATCGCTGCTGGCCGGCGTGCGGATGCTTGACCGCGCCGGTCTGCAAGCATACAACGCCGCAGAAAAAGCGGAATAACGATCACACAGCCCGGCGTCTGGCAGTTTTTGCCGATGGGGTCCGGGTCCCACAAATAAACAATGAATCAGGAGGAACGGATCATGAAGGTTTTTCTTGCCGGTGCGTTCGGCCATCTGGGGCAGGACGTTCTTCGCTCGCTCACACAGGCAGGCCACGAGGTGACCGCCGCGGATATGGCGGTTCGTTCGCTGGAATTCGACGGCTTTACCCCGCTGCAGATTGATATGACAGACAGAGAAAGGCTGAAGGGCTGCTGCGAAAACATGGATGTGGTGATCACCGCCGTGGGGCTTACCAAGGCCAGCCAGAGCGTTACCCCGTATGATGTGGATTATCAGGCCAACAAAAACCTGCTGGAGGAGGCAAAGCGCGCGGGCGTGAAGCATTTTGCGTTTGTCTCCGTGCTGAAAGCCGCAAAAGGGCGCCAGATCCCGCTGCTGGGCGCGAAGGCCAAATTCGAGGAGGATCTGCGGTCCTTCGGCATTCCCTACACCGTCTTCCGCCCCACGGGATATTTTTACGATACCGCGCATATCTTTCAGCCGAAGGTGGCGGCGGGAAAGGTCACGCTTTTAAAAACCAAAGCGCCCATCCGCTGCAACATCATCGACACCCGCGATTTTGCGGATTATATCGTGGCGCATATGTGCGACGAAAACTGCGAATACGATGTGGGCGGCCGCGAAATCTACACCTATGAAGAGATTGCGAAAATGTTCTTTGCCGCCGCCGGCAAGGAGCCTGTCATCAGCTTTGCGCCGCCGTTTTTGTTCGATATGATCATCGCCTTTTCTCCAAAGTGGAAAAGAGGCGTCATCCAGTTCGGCAAATGGACAATGACAGAGGACATGGTGGCCTCCGTTCAAACCGGCACGCACAGCTTTGCCGATTTTATCAAAGAGATCTACGCCAAAGGCCTTTCATTCTAACCACAGCGGAAAGGAGATTTATCATGTCGGAGATACAAGTATTTCCCCCGCAAATCTGGATCCTCTATCTCGTCAGCCTTGCGTGCTGCTGTATCGGATTTTTTCGGTTCGTGTGGTTCATGTCGGTCGGCTACGGGCTTTCCTCCGCGGGCATCGGCGCCGCGCTGCTCGTCCTTTCAATCGTAAACGGACGGTTCGATCTTGTTTTTGCGGCGCAATGCGTTCTGTTCATTCTTTACGGGTTCCGTCTTGGCGGCTTTTTGCTCATTCGTGAGCTAAAAAAAGAGGCGTACCGCAAAAAAATGCGGGAAGTGGGCGGAGACACCAGCGTGCCCGTTTTTGTGGCCGCCGTGATGTGGGTGGTATGCGGCGCACTGTATGTGCTGCAGTCTGCCGGGCCGATCTACCGTCTGCTCAACGATGCGGAAAACAACCCCTCTTTGTATATCGGCATTGCCGTCAGCACGATCGGCATTGTTCTGGAAGCCGTAGCGGATAAACAGAAGGGAGAGGCAAAAAAGAAAGATCCCGAGATGCCTGCCATGCACGGTTTGTATAAAATGTGTCGCTGCCCAAACTATTTCGGTGAGATCCTGTTCTGGAAAGGGGCCTTTCTCTCGGCGTTCGGCGCGGTTTCGGGCGCGCAGTGGATCCTTGCGGCGCTTGGTTACGCGGAGATCGTCTGTGTCATGCTCAGCGGCGCAAAGCGTGTGGAAGCGCGCCATATCAAGCATTACGGTGCAAAGCCCGCGTACAATGCCTATGCGGATTCCACCCCGCTGCTGATTCCGCTGATTCCGTTCTATCACATTACTTCGCCGCAGAAAATTGCGCGGGAAGAGGCGGCCAAAAGGGCAAGGGCAGAAAAAAAGAACCAAAAACGATAACCGCCGCGCCGGGCGGCTCCGCCGAAGCTTTTTCGGCCGGAGCCGCCTTTTGCATGGGCGCATACCTGCCGCTCGGGGTTCCGTTGCAGAGTGCCCTGCCGGCATACGCTGCTCTGAGCGCTTCTCCGTTGGTGTGCGCTTGCGTTGCGCGCACTCTGTGGGTTTTGTTTGTGCTTCCTGGCCGGAAAATGCGCTGCGCGCCAACATTTACGCGCAGATCTCGCTGGCGCTGAACCGGATTTATACCGAATGGTATCCGAGCAAAGGCTACAACTTCAACATTACAAATTCGACGCAGTACGACCAGTACTATGTTTCGGGGCGCAACATCTTTTCCAACATCAGCCGCATCGTGGATGAGATCTTCAATACCTATCTGCGCCGTGTTGGCGATTTTGCACCGTACTACGCCGAATACTGCAACGGCACCACCGTCACCTGCCGCGGCCTCAGCCAATGGGGCACGGTGAGCCTTGCGGAGAGCGGCCTTTCGCCCATTCAGATCCTGCGGCGCTACTACGGCAACAACTTCGAGCTGGTAACCACAAACAACGTCCGCTCCATCCCCAGCTCCTACCCCGGCACCCCGCTGCGCGTGGGCAGCACCGGCAGCGCCGTGCGCACCATCCAGCGTCAGCTGAACCGCATTGCAAAAAACTATCCCTCCATCGGCCAGCAGGCCGTAGACGGCATCTTCGGCCAGGGCACCGCTGCCGCCGTGCGCACCTTCCAGCGTATTTTCGATCTGGCACAGGACGGCGTTGTGGGCAAGGCGACATGGTATAAAATCAGTTATATCTACGTCGCGGTGAAAAAGCTGGCAGAGCTGGGCAGCGAATCGGAACCGTACCCCGATAACTCCGGCAGCGCGCCGGGCGTGGGCACCACCCCGGGCGGCGGCACGCAGGCCACGCTGCGCCAAGGGGATACCGGCGCACAGGTGGCGGCTGTGCAGTACTATTTAAGCTATCTTTCGCAAACCTTCTATCCCACAATCTCAAACCCCGTGCCGGACGGCATTTTCGGCGCGGGAACGCGCGCCTCGGTCGTCGCGTTTCAAAACTACTTCGGCCTTACGGCGGACGGCATTGTCGGCCCGGCTACCTGGGCAGAGCTGCAGCGGCAATTCAAATCGGCCTATGAGGACAACAACCCCGGCAGCTATTTTGGCGCATATCCCGGCATTGTGCTGCGGCAGGGAGACCGCGGCCTGCGCGTACAGCAGATGCAGTACTATCTTTTGTATCTGCACTATTCGTATTCGGCCATTCCGCGCATCCGGGCAGACGGCATCTTCGGCTCTGCCACCACCGCCGCCGTGCGCGCGTTTCAGGCAAAGTTCGGCCTCACGCAGGACGGCGTTGTCGGCCTGAACACATGGACGCAGCTCTATTCTATTTACAGCCAGCGCAACGCCCGTATTTTGGACGAGGAAGCGCTTCCCTCCTATCCCGATTTTGTGATGGGACGCGGCAGCGTCGGCCAGGCGGTGCTTGCCCTGCAAACCTATTTGGGCGTCATCTCGCGCAAGTACACCTCCGTTGTACCGCTGCTTTTAACAGGAAGCTACGGCGCGCGGACAGATTCCTCCGTGCGCGCATTCCAGCGGCAATTTGGCCTTGCGCCCACCGGCCGCGTGGACGAAATCACATGGAACCGCATTTATCTGGAATACCAAAATGTTCTGCTCACCGAGCATCTGGAATGCCGCTTTATCAGTGTGCCCTATCCCGGCGCGCCCATCGAGCCGGGCGCGGTAAACGTCTTTGTACGGGTGGCGCTGTATTACTACAACGTGATCGCGGCATTTGACGAGCTGCTTGAGCCGCTCCCCATCATCGATACCTATACGCAGCAGGTAAGGCTTGCCGTGATGGAATTCCAGCGCACACGCGGCCTGCCCGCCACAGGTGTGATTGATCTGGATACATGGACGTTCCTGTATTATCAGTATATTGCGGCGTATCAGCATCTCTTCCCCGCATGCGCGTCCATCGGCTCCGTGCCGCCGCCGTTCTCTACGCTCTCTTTGGGCAGCCGCGGCATTTTGGTGGAGCAGCTGCAGATCTGGATCAATACGCTCAGCGCCTATTACTGCGATATGATCGCGCAGAGTGTTACCGGCGTGTATGACGAGACGACACAGTCCAATGTCTACCTGCTGCAGGAATTTTTGGATCTTCCGCTTACGGGCGAGGTGGATCAGGCCACATGGGGGCTGATCCACGATACGGTGCAGGCGCTGTGCGAGGGCAACTGCAACGGTACCGAGGCCGGCGGCGACCAGCTTGCCATCCGCTACCAGAACCGCCTGCTGCGCCTGACGGACAATGCCACCATCACGCAAAATGTAAGAACGACGCCGCTGTAACGCCTCCTGTGCACAAAGCCGTGCACAAAGCCTGCCCTTTTTGCAAAAGCGCCCGCAGAGCTCCTGCGGGCGTTTTTTGCATTCCTTGCGCGTTTGATCTGCCCGGCAAAAACGGCTGTTCCGCTATTGACCGCGCAGCGCCGGACCGATATAATAGAAAGCGGGAATACCCGAAACAAACCGCCGTGCAAACCCTTGCGGGCGCGATCCTTGGAGGAAAGCCGCATGAACAAATTTCTTCAGCTGAAAAAATCGAATTGTAAAAACTGTTACAAATGCATTCGCAATTGTCCGGTAAAAAGCATCAAATTTGCCGACGGACACGCAAATATCATTGCGGACGCATGCATTTTGTGCGGGCGCTGCTTTGTGGGCTGCCCGCAGGACGCAAAGCAGATTCGGGACGACGTGCCGCGTGTAAAGGCGCTCATCGCCTCCGGCCGGCGCGTTGTGGCCAGCGTTGCGCCTTCGTTCATTGCCGAATTTCCCCTGATGGATTTTGGGGCAATGAAGGCGGCGCTTTGTGCGCTGGGCTTTTCCGACGCCGAGGAAACGGCTGTCGGCGCCACCGTTGTAAAACGCGAATACGAGCGCATGATCGCCTCGGGCGAGCACGATGTGATCATCTCGTCGTGCTGTCACAGCATAAATATGCTGATCCAGAAATATTACCCCTCCGTGCTGCCGTACCTTGCCGGCGTACTCTCGCCGATGCTGGCGCACTGCCGCCTGATCAAACAGGCCGACCCAAACGCCGCCGCCGTATTCATCGGGCCGTGCATCTCCAAAAAGGAAGAAGCCGAGCTGTACGGCGAATGCGATGCCGTGCTTACCTATGAGGAATTAGAGGCCTGGATGAATGAAGCGGGCGTGGCCCCCGAGGGCGGGCAGACGGATACGGGCACCGGCAAGCGCGGGCGCTTTTTTCCCATCAAGGGCGGCGTCATCAAAAGCATGCACACCGAAAACACGGATTTTACATATCTTGCCGTAGACGGCGTGCAGAACTGTATCGCCGCCATCCGCGAGATCGAATCCGGCGCTCTGCATCATTGCTTTATCGAAATGAACGCCTGCGAGGGCGCATGCATCAATGGCCCGGCCATCAGCCATCATCATAAGCCGCTGCTTTCCGGCGAGGTAAAGGTGGTGCATTTTGCGGGCGATGCGGAATTTGCGGTAGAGCAGCCCGAGGCACTGGAAAAATCGATGCCCTATCTCGGCACGCACGAACGGATTCCGGGCGAAGCGGCCATCCGCGAGATCCTTGCCAAAATGGGCAAAACAGCGCCCGAGCACGAGCTGAACTGCGGCAGCTGCGGATATCCCACCTGCCGCGATAAGGCCATCGCCGTTTATCAGGGCAAGGCCGATCTTTCCATGTGCCTGCCGTTTTTGAAGGAAAAGGCCGAAAGCTTCTCCAGCCAGATCATCAACAATACGCCGAACGCCATTTTTGTTCTGAACGAGGAGCTTTGTGTGCAGCAGATCAATAAGGCGGCCTGCACGCTTTTCCGGCTGAAATCGCCGAACGACATTTTGGGCCTGCCCATTGTGCAGCTGCTGAACCCCGCCGATTATCTGAACGTGATGACAACGGGCATTCCCGTGCGCGAACGCCGCCGCGAGCTGCCCGAATACGGCAGCTGGGTATCCGAAACGATCCTGTACGATCCGGAATATCATATTCTGTTCAGCATTATGCGCGACGTTACCGCCGAGGAAACACGCCGCACAGAATACGCCGAAATGTGCGACAAAACGGTATCCGTGACAAACGGCGTGATCGAAAAGCAGATGCGCGTAGTGCAGGAGATCGCCTCGCTTTTGGGCGAGACGACGGCCGAGGCAAAAATCGCGCTGACGCAGCTGAAGGATACGCTGCAGACAACGGGAAAGGATTGATCGCCATGCGGCTATTTACAGAGACAGGCGCCATCAGCCTGAACCACGCAGGCGAACAGCTTTGCGGCGACCGCGTAGAGGTGATCCGCGAGAACGACCGCACGCTGACAATGGTGCTGGCGGACGGCCTTGGCAGCGGTGTAAAGGCAAATATCCTCTCCACGCTGACGAGCAAGATCCTGTGCACCATGATCGCGGGCGGCATGCCCATTGAAGACTGTGTGGATACCATTGTGAAAACACTGCCTGTGTGCAGCGTGCGGCAGGTGGCCTATTCCACCTTTACCATTTTGCGCATCACCGACGGCACCAGAGCCGAGCTGATCCAGTTTGACAACCCGAACGTGATCCTGCTGCGCGGCGGCAAAAGCATAGAGTATCCCATCGAGGCCCATGAGATTGCCGGCAAAACCGTGCTGCAAAGCCAAATCGCGCTGCAGCCGCACGATGTTTTGGTGGCCATGAGCGACGGCGCGATTTTTGCCGGAAACAAGCAGACGATGAACTACGGCTGGCAGCGCGACGATATCATCGCCTATCTGGAGCGTTTGTACGACAACAGCTTTTCAGCAAAAATGCTGGCGGCGTTTGTTGTAGACGAGTGCAGCCGGCTGTATGCCGGCGCGCCCGCCGACGATACCACCATCGCGGCCGTGCGCATCCGCGAGGCCCAAACGGTAAATCTGATGATGGGCCCGCCCGCGGACCCGCGCGATACGGACAAAATGATGGAGGCGTTTTTTTCGCAGGAGGGCGCAAGGATCGTGTGCGGCGGCACCACCTCTCAGCTGGCCGCCGAACACCTGCACGAGAGCGTTGCCACCGTGCAGGACCGTACTGCCGATCCGGCGATCCCGCCCATCGGGCGGATCAAAGGCATCGATCTTGTCACCGAGGGCGTCGTTACCATGCGCCGCGCGGTGGAATACGCCAAAGCGTTTGCCGAAAACACCGATCTTGTAAACCTGTGGAATGTGCAGACAGACGGCGCCGCGCTGATTGCGCAGCGCCTTTTGGAGCAGGCCACCGAGGTGCGCTTCTTCATCGGCAAGGCCGTCAATCCCGCCCATCAGGAGCCCGGCCTGCCCATTGGCTTCGGCGTAAAGATCCGCCTTGTCCAGGATCTGGCGGGATATCTGGAGCTGCTGGGCAAGCGGGTGAGCATTCAGTATTTTTGAATGGAATCCCTCCGGCACATTAGTTTTACGGTGATAAGGAAGTATTCAAAGCAACTTTTTGATAAGGTAGAATAAGTTTGGCAAAAAGAAAAATAGACATAGTTTGCCGGTTTCTGGTAGAATGAAGTTACCACACACCATTCTGAAAGGAGACAGCAAACCATGTCTGAGAAGATTGTACAGCTAAATGAAGAAGTAATCAAGGGTCAGATCAGGGAACTTGTGCGAGGCAGCGTAGAGGAAACGCTGGACGAACTGCTGGAGGCAGAGGCGGAAAAGCTGACCCAGGCGGCGCGGTACGAGCGCAATGCGCAGCGGCAGGGCTGCCGCAGCGGACACTACAGCCGTAATCTTACCACGACTTCGGGGGATGCCACCCTAAAGGTGCCCAAACTCAAGGGGATCTCTTTTGAGACAGCCATCATCGAGCGGTACCGCCG
>Ga0137306_100607_pt1 | contig 35997 bp, 35 predicted proteins | sample Inofroosms_March_FD_97187 | JGI IMG/M metagenome (GOLD analysis project Ga0137306, IMG submission 97187) | Mouse cecal microbial communities from Vienna, Austria - N-Acetylneuraminic and N-Acetylglucosamine D2O microcosms_March | ecosystem: Host-associated > Mammals > Digestive system > Large...
GATCCGTCTGGTGGAATACCTTAAGCCCCATCTTCGGGCCAGACGCCATAACTGTATTAGAGCAGTCCGAGCAATTGCCGATAATGATATATTCACATCCGTCCTTCTTGAACTGCATATTATTCTTAACCTGTCCCGGGCAGTTTCCAGGTCTTAAGCACTTAAGAGGCGCGCCAGGTTTATTCTCAATCGCCTGCTTGCATCTGCAGACGGACGCCACCTTCCCGTTCATCTTCTCTGCAATCTCACGCATACGCTCCTCTGAGCCGCCGCACGCACAGACAAGAAGTCCTGTTGACGCCCCGTGGAGATCCGGCAGATCAATGGTCACAAGGATTCCTCCTGTTGTCTTTGTAATGGGCTCCTCCGGCTTCACGGATCTTCCGGTAAATGCACCGCCCATGATGATCTCTCCGTATACTCCGTTAATTCCGCCCGCTCTCTCAATCAGCTCCCCGACGCTTGTCCCCACCGGAACATCCATAAATACGTGCGCCTCATTCCCCCCATTGATCTTCCCGCGCACGGTCAGGTTCTTTGTAAAACACGGCTTCCTCTCATCAACTGCCTCTGCAACCTTCGCAGCAGTCTCAAGGTTCACAACTACGGACCTTGCCGCAGATGGAAGCTGTGTTGTCGTAAGATTCACCCCAAGGCATTCACGCACCACGGCTCGCTCCTCACCCATAGGGTAAATATCCGGCAAAAGATGCATTGAGATATCCGGCTCGGCTTTAAGCGCTTCCTTTAATATCCGGACCGCCTTCTTATTTTTCTTCTTAATGGCAAAGATTGCCTTATCCGCATGGGTAATCTCCATACAGTACCTGACGCCCCGGATCACCTTATCACACTGCTCCTCAAGCTGCCTGATATTGTGTTCCAGACCTGGCTCGCACTCTGCCGCATTAATTAAAATATGGCTTTCCTTAAGCCTGAAGCCTTCCGGAAGCTCCGGGTTAATCTCCGGATCCAGCTCCCCCATCTCTGTGTCCTTAAGATTAATTCCAAGTTTTACACCAGTCGGGAAGCCTGCACCTCCCATGCCGACAATTCCTGCCGCCTTCACCATGTCAAGCTTCCCCGCATCCTCCGGAACCGGAATCGGCTCAAACGCATCCGGCTGATCATCCGACGGCTCAATAATGATACGGTCATCCGTGACCTCAGCCACTGTTCCGTACACACTTGAAAAGATATTCGCCCCCAGCCCTGCCGGCTCGGCAATCAGCGTGCCCTTTTTCACCTGGTCGCCTGCACTGACAACTGCCCTGCACGGTGCACCCACATGCTGGCGCAGCAATAACTGTACATTTCTCATGACATCCCTCTCCTTATATTTTTATAAAAATGAGCTTCGCAAGCAAAACTCCTTTTATACACTCTATGTGATATGGCTGCTTCTTGGCGTTCCTGGTGTCAAGAGGCCATGCTTTTTCATGCAAGCATGAAACGCATGACCTCCTGACACTTGTATCATGTTATAAATCGAAGTATTAGAAAATCCCTTCTCATAATACTCCGATATCTTTCTCTGGCGAGGGCATGTGGGAATCGAACCCACCCGGGACGCTCCTAACGCCCCACACTGGTTTTGAAGACCAGGAGGCACACCAGTCACCCAACTACCCCCATATATATATCTGTCAGCAGCTATTTTGTATCCGCAGCCTGTCCGGTAACATCAGAGCCCGCGCTTTCGCCAAAATAACTGCGTGCGATATAACCATAGCATAATTTATCATTTATTTCAATAGTTTTGTTAAAATTTATAATAGCAAAAAACATTGACTTTTCAAGGCTTTTCCCCCATAATAATTTTATACGGACTGTACGTTGTACTAGAATACAGTCTACCTATGTCAGGAGGTAATAAATATGAACCTAAAAGCAAACGTGAATTTTGACCGGTTTGAGGGGGCGCTCCATGTAGTGGATTCACACACAGTGGGCGAATTCTGCCGTATCGTCATCAGCGGTTTCCCTGAGCCGGAGGGAAATACGATGATTGAGAAGAAAAAGTGGATGGAAACCAATTATGACCATGTACGTACTGCCCTTATGCATGAACCCAGGGGACACCGCAATATGTTCGGCGCATTTCTATGTGATCCTGTGGATCCAGACGCTCAGTTCGGCGTCATGTTCATGGACACAGGCGGATATCTGAACATGTGCGGCCACTGTACGGTTGGCGCGGTTACAGTCGCCATTGAAGCAGGCCTTGTGGAATCTCACGAAGGGGAAAACGAGGTGGTGCTGGAGGCCCCTGCCGGACTGATCCGCACAACAGCCATTGTTGAGAATGGAAAGGTAAAAAGTGTAACCCTTACGAATGTCCCGTCATTTGTGTATAAGGAGAATCAGAAAATAACAGTTGACGGAAGAGAGATTGAGTTTACTATCTCCTTCGGCGGCAGCTTCTTTGCCCTCGTGGACACGACTAAGCTTGACATCGGACAGATCAACCAGAAGACAGTTCCAGAATATATTAAGCTGGGAATGAAGATGCTTGAGATTATCAATAAGGAGATTCCTGTAAAGCATCCGTTCCTGGATATTGATACCGTTGATCTAGTGGAATTCTACGGACCCACCCCGAACCCGGAAAAGGCTTCCATGCGCAATGTCGTAATCTTCGGAGACTCCATGGCTGACCGCTCTCCGTGCGGAACCGGTACAAGCGCAAAGCTTGCCACTTTGCACCACTGGAATGAAATTAAGATTGGGGAGGAATTTATCTACGAAAGCTTTATCGGTTCTCTGTTTAAGGGTGTTATAAAGGAAACTGCAAAGGTTGCGGAGTATGACGCCGTTATCCCCATGATCACCGGAAGCTGCTACCTTACGGGCGTTGCCACCTATCTGATCGATCCTGAAGACCCTTTGAAATACGGTTTCCAGGTCGGTTAGACAGAAGAATGTTTTCACAGAATGTGCATTCCCGGGCCGCATATCGTAACAGAAGAATTTCATCATTGATTTGACCACGTAAGAAAGGAATGATGCCGATGCCACGGAAACGGCGATCTACGAAAAGCCGCATTATAAAAGCCGCGTGGAATCTTTTCTACAAAGATGGTTATGACCAGACTACCGTAGAAGATATCATCGCTGCCTCCAAGACATCAAAAGGTACATTTTACCACTATTTCAAGGGGAAGGAAGCGCTTCTCAACACCCTTTCCAGCCTGCTTGACGAAAAATACGAAGAACTTGCCTCCTCGATTGACCCGAACCTGTCTGCCCGCGAAAAGCTTCTGTATCTGAACCGCGAGCTGTTTTATATGGTTGAGACCAGCATAGATATCCATCTGCTTGCTTCTCTTTATTCCTCACAGCTGGTGACAAAGGATGACCGCTCCCTGATTGACAAGGACCGCTTTTATTTTAAGTGGATCAAGGAGATTATAATAGAGGGGCTTCACAGCGGCGAATTTAAAGACACCAGCTCTCCCGAGGAATTGCTGGATCTTTATACCATGTATGAGCGTGCCTTGATCTATGACTGGGTGCTCCTTAAGGGGAGGCACTCCCTGACAGAGTACAGCGGACGGCTGCTGCCGCATGTTCTGGATGTATTTGTCCAGGGCATATAAAGAGCTTTACTCCAAGTTCACATACTGATATAATGAAAAAAACTATGAGAATTGTAATTGCAGAGTTACTATTCACAGTTATCAGGAATTTCAGAAAGTGGGTGATGATATAACAGACAGGGAGATGCTGCAAAAAAACATTGAAGAATTCTCCAGAATTCAGCGATATATGCGAATGGCTGACAAAAACTCTGAGTTGTATGAGGAATTAAAGGAACGCTATACTGAGTTAAAGGTCATTTTGACCGCCTCTGGAATTAATGTAACAGAACTTGACAAAATCAAAGAATAACCAAAAAGGCTGAGAGAATAAATTATTCCTCAGCCTTTTTATTACTGCACAGCTTTACTTGTTACGATTCACGGACTAACCGTCCGCTCACAGCAACGCATCCATCCCATTTAAGACTATACCATGCACTCATGCATCTCTTCTTCTTTGATCCCCGCCTTTTCCATCATAGCCGCAATCTCCTCCCGGTCCGAAAGGTCTGCGCACCAGGAAAGCCCACAGCCTGCGGATATAGAACGCGGGACCGGAATGATCCGCCCAGGCACATGATTCTCCTTACATGCCTTTTCCATCGCCATTGCATCGGCTGTTGTATGAAAAGTTACTACAAGTTTCAGCTCTTTTTTTCTCATAACTACTTAATCACCACTTCGAAATATCCGTCCTTCTCGGATGAAACCGGAGTCTTTCCATGATCCTTTGCGTATTTCTCCACATTCATCCTCTGGTGCGGCTCTGTGACCAACACCCTCACTGCCTCTTTTGCATCCTTTAATGCATCCGCCGTCAGCATGAGTGGCTCCGGGCAGGAAAGACCTCTTGCATCTACTTCCTTCATGTTTATTTTACCTTCCTTCTTAGAATACTATGTATGGCTCTGAATTACAACTATTTTATTTCTTTTCCTCGCGTTTATGTGTAAAGGCAATGGCAAAGCATACCAGGATACAGATGATACATGCTACCTTGCCATTTAACGGGACAGCGCCTGCTACTACCTCCTTCGTCTCAGCATTCAGTGCAGTACCGCTTGCTGCCAGGCCAAAGTTGTGGCAGAGCGCAGCGCCGAAAAACATGCCAAGCACTGTTACAGCAGAATCAGACGATCCCTGCCCTGCAAGAATCAGCTGGCGTAAGGGGCATCCTCCTGCAAGCACTGCAGCAAATCCGACTGCATACATACCAAGCACATTCCACAAATGGTCGGAATGCGCAATGATTCCCGGCGTATGAAAGCCAAGTACAAAGCGCCCTGTTGCCACATTAAATGCAAGCATAACTACAAACAGCCCTGCAATGACACTAAACAGGTCAAAATTCTTCATCAGAATGATATCACGCATACTTCCCGCGAAGCACATTCTTGACTTCTGGGCAAATGCTCCGAACACAAGCCCGCCGATCAGAGATGCAATCAGCGGTGCATGAAGGCTTCCCGGGCCTGCCTCACTGGCCTTTAACAGGGATGAGCAGAGCGCCAGTACAAGGATTCCTGCCATAAGAACCGGCAGAACCGCTCCGCTTGCCTTATTTGTTACATGTGCCCTTCCCAGACTGAAGCCTCGTCTCAGCGCAAATACGCCCGTAGCCACACCGAAGATAAACCCAACCAGCGCCACCCATGCATTCAGGTCGCCTGCTGACATACGGATAATCATCCGCAGCGGGCATCCTAAGAATACAAGGGAACCAATCATAATGATCATTCCAAGCACAAAACGTGTCATGGTAGAAGAACCTGCCGTAGAGCGGTACTCCTTCGTAGCCACAGAGATGATAAATGCTCCAAGCACTAGACCGATTACTTCCGGTCTTGCATACTGGACTACCTCTGCCTGGTGCATCCCGAGTGCTCCCGCCGTATCCCTGATAAAGCAGGCTATACAGAATGCCATGTTAGCCGGATTTCCCATAAATGCAAGACATGCCGCTACAAGTCCGCATACAGCGCCGGCTAACGCCAATTTTTTCTTTGAATCTGATAAATTCATGTTCTTTCTTCCTCCTTCGTTCTCTCATTCCCGAGTAACCGTTCCGTACGTTTCCTACCCTCACAGTTACTCTGCGGATCTGCATTGATCAAACCCGCCAGGGCGTAAGACGTAAAACAGACAAATAACACCCTTAATACAAGCCTATTATTCGTCCTGCGCCAGTTCCCGGACAGCCGCAATCGCGGCGTCCACTTCTTCATCCGTGTTATAATGCGAGAAGCTGAACCTTACTGCTCCCTGCTCCACCGTTCCAAGCGCCTCGTGCATAAGCGGTGCACAGTGCCCTCCCGGTCTTGTAGAAATTCCATATTCTGTAAGAAGCGCATCACTCACTTCTGAAGAATCAAAATCACCGATGTTAAGCGCCACAATCGCACACCGGTCAAAGGTACTGAAGTCCCCGTACACCTTCACGTCTGGGATCTCCTTCACGCCCTCGTAAAATTTACGCATAAGCCTCTGTTCTTTTTCCCGGACCACATCAATTCCAGTCTCATTCAGATAATCAACCGCCGCGCCAAGTCCCGCGATCCCATGCCCGTTCAAGGTTCCTGCCTCCAGTGCGGTCGGCATCTCTGCAGGATGTGTCTTACTATAGGTCTGCACTCCGCTTCCGCCGCACTTTAAAGGTCTTACTGCAAGGCCTTCCCGCACGTACATGCCGCCGATCCCCTGGGGGCCCAGAAGACCCTTATGGCCGGTAAAGCACAGAACGTCTATCTGCATCCTCTGCACATCGATGGGAAATACTCCTGCAGTCTGGGATGCGTCCACTACGAACAGCAGACCATGCTTATGCGCCATCTCTCCCACCTTTTCAATATCAATATAATTTCCCGTCAGATTGGATCCATTTGTACAGATGACCATCTTCGTCTCTGGACAAATCGCATCCTCCATATCTTTCAAGTCAAATGTCCCCTTCTCATTACTCCGGATGATGGTAAGCTTCACGCCCTTTTTCTCCATCTCATAGAGGGGTCTGAGCACTGAATTATGTTCCAACATTGTGGTGATCACATGATCGCCCGGATTCAGAAGACCCTTGATCGCTATATTCAGGCTTTCTGTCGAATTATTCGTAAATACAATCTGTCTTGGATTCTCTGCACCGAAAAACTGGCACAGCTTGTCCCTCGTATCATAGATTACCCTTGACGCGCTTAAGGATGCCTCATTCGCACCTCTTCCCGCATTTCCCATTGAACTCATGGCAGCAATTACTGCATCAATGACAGCCTGCGGCTTGTGCATCGTAGTCGCTGCATTATCCATATAAATCATAATAAGTCACAACCTTTCCCCACAATGAATTTTGTTTCAAAATTATTTCAAAGAATGACAATCCATATCTTATACTTCTTCCATAAGTATAAGACTTCTTCTTCGCTTCGTCTAATTGAATTATTCTATAATTTTTATTCCATAGATGTTATCTATAGCATTGACAAGCCCTTCAAAAAGTATAATAATCTGATTTGTAACAATATATAAAAAATCTGCGATGATATAGTGTATTTTTGCTTTTAGAGTACAAAAAAATCTTTGGCCAGCCGGGAAGATCACCTTTACACCAAAAATTCTTATTGCTATAATAAAAATACCAACATAACCGAAAGACTTTAGAAAGCAGGTGATAATATGACAGGCAAAGAAGTAGTTAACCTTATTCAAAAGTTGGAAGAGGAAGGTATGTCAGCCGAAAAAATAATCGAAATCATTAAATATATTGAAACGGCTGAACCGAAAGCTCAATAACATTTGGGGACGGGGCATTTTTAAAAATGCCCCGTCCCCAAACTGATCAGAACCGTTTTTCCCTCGAAAGCAAAACCCTGTATCATCTTACGAAATGATTTTCTAACCTCAAGGTTGGTCAGCGCCAGAAGGTAAATGCTGTCTTCCTCATCAGAGGCCTGGGATACCCCTTCTACTTTCAGATATCCTGATGCGAGAAGAAGGCTCCAGATTGCTTCGCTGCTGTCTTCTAACTGTTCAAATATAATCTCTTCATCAATGCCTGTTGAAATGCTTTTACCTGCAAGCAGATCCTCCATCGCTATTTTTATATCAGAGGAGCCTTTTTGGATTAATTTACTTACCAGGCTGTTGGAACTTGTGTTAGCCCAGTATGTTCCGAACTTCTTCGTATCCATATATTTTGTGATTGACCATGGATTATAGATATTCTTTCTGCTGCCGAAGCAAAAGCCGTTATACCAGTAACGGACCCGGTCAAGGGTATCCGCAAGGGCATATTGTTTCAGTGCTGCTATTACCTCTTCCTCCGTAAAGCCAAAGGCCGTGCAGTATTTTTCCGAGGTGGTCGTGATAACCTCCGGGTTATTCAGATCCGAGAATATGGATTCTCTGCTGACCCGGGTAATTCCGGTCATAACTGCGCGGTCCAGATAATCATTTGTCTTAAAGGTTGCGTTAAACATGCTTCGGACGAGTGATGTTAATTCTGTCCAGTATCCAGACACATAGGCTTCCTGGAGCGGCGTGTCATATTCATCCAGGAAAACCAGAACCTTTTTCTGATGATAGCGTTCCAGGTACATGGAGAGTGTGTTTATTGACGATGCCAGCATCGTATCGGGAATGTCAGTTTTGGGGGCAGGCTGTATGGAGTAGTTATGAAAGGTGTCAAAGCTGGCGCTTTCCTCTTTGGTCAGCACAGAGCTGCCCTTCAGATAGGAATGTGCATGATAGGCATTTGCAACAGCTTTAATCAGTCCATCCTTCGCAGCCTGGAAATGGTCTGCCTTTACTCCTGCGAAGCTTAAGGCTATCACCGGACAGGTTCCCTGCAGTTTTCGGCAGGCCTCATGATCCCATATGGAAAGGCCTTCGAATAAATCGCTCCGGCCTGAGTATTTTTTTGAGAAGAAGCATTCCAGCATGCTCAGGTTCAGAGTCTTTCCGAAACGTCGGGGGCGGGTGATGAGGGTGACATCGTCATTTTCCTCCCACCATTCTCTGATAAAATCGGTCTTGTCTACGTAGAACGATTTTGTGTTTCTTATTTTTTCAAAATTCTGACTTCCAATGGAAATACTGGCTCCCATTCTGCTACACACTCCCTTCCGCAAGTATTCTATTGCATTGGCTGCATCCCCAAATACACTTCTTTTACAACTTTTATGAACCTCTCCGCTGAATGGGACAACTGATAGTTTTTGTTATATACAAGATTAATGTCTCTGCCTTCATCTGCCCCTGGGATTGGAAAGGTAAGGAGGCGTCCTTCTTTTTCCTCCTCCGCTGCCGCGAGCCTGGAGAGGATTGTGATGCCTACTCCCTGCTCTACAGACTTTTTGATTGTCTCCTGATTGGCAATGCTTGCGATTACGTTCAGGTGTACGAGCTCCACTCCTGCTGTCTTCAGCTGTTTTTCTGCCTCGCTGCGTGTTCCGGAGCCCTCTTCTCTCATGATAAGCTGTTCTTTTTTGAGCCAGGCAATGCTGCCTTTCCCCTCCTGTCTGATCTTCTGGTATTTCTCTGTGTTGGGAGTAATGATTGCCAGCTCGTCTTTATAAAATGGGATGTACTTGCAGTGCTTTTTCTCCAGGACAGTTCCGGTAAAACCGATGTCTGCCATATGTTCCACGATCCGGACAACCACCTCGCTGCTGTCGGCTTCCACGATCTTGAACTGCTCATCCGGATATTTTTCCCTAAACCGGATGAGGATTCTCGGCAGGAGATACTGCGCCGGTATGGTGGATGCTGCAATGGTAATGCACTGCTTCCCTTCATCCGGCCTTGTGCCGAAGCGTTCCTCTATGTTCTTTTCAAGCTCCACAATCTGTTTTGCATATTTATACAGATCCTTCCCGTCTTCTGACAGATTGACCTCTTTTGTATTTCTGATAAATAATCTGGCGTTTAATTCTTTTTCCAGAGAAGACACATGTGCACTGATTGTTGGCTGTGTCAGAAAAAGCGCCTTTGCTGCTTTTGAAAAACTCCCTCCCTCTGCTACATGCACAAATGCTTCAAGCTGCTTTAAATTCATTCGTATGCCACCCTTTCACTTTCTGCTCCGATTTTTTTCGTGACTTTTATACTGTCCATATATTCCAGTATTGGTTTGGCACTCTTTCTGCTTGTTTTAAATATATCCCGGACCTGTGCAATTGTGATGACAGAATCTTCCTTAAGCTTTTCCCGTATGATTCTCTCTGCTTCCTCCATATACGATTTTTCTGTATACATATCATCCGTAACCCGGACGAGCCGCCCTTCCACTAACAGTACATTCAGAATGTCATCCGTGACTTCTGAGGCAGTTTTTCCAAAATCAATCTCTGAATAGCGTACAAAATCGTACTTTGCCTTTCTGACTGTATCCAACAGCTTTCCGGAGATTTTGTCGTAGGTTCCGTCTTTTTTTACCTCGTACTCAGGCGTGCACAGGAACTCCTCCACGCGCTTAACCTTGCCTGCTTCCTCAAAGGCTTCTACAATCCTGTCGAATACATTTGCCTTGATCTTTTTGAAATGTGTCATCTGGGCTTCTGCCTTCTTCATGCCATAACGGTATGGATGTGCCTCCTCATAAGCTTCAAGCGTATCAATAAGCTTATGCAGCATGGCGCGTTCACTGTCTGCATGCCATACATAGATGTCCTTTCTCATGGTAAATGTACGGACTCTTCCCTCTTCTTCCAGCTTGCAGACATCTTCCTTCACTTCATCGGCTGAGAGCGCCGTAAGCTTTGCCAGCTCAGCCAGAGTGATCAGTGTGTCCCCATGCTCCTTCACATGAAGCTCAATGACGTCTGCCGAGGAACCGGATTCCTTTCTCTTAAGCTCCTCGATCACTTCCTCACGGAACCGCCTCTTCACGGTGGGATTCGGCTCTAAGATTACGCCTCCTCCGATGGTCTCCATGGGAGAATAGAATCTCACGACAAATTTATCTCCGCGCCTTACAGCCAGCTCTTCTTCCAGGCGGAGCTGCACATATCCGCTCTCTCCTGGCCCCAGTTCTTCCTTGTCAAGAAGGACAGCACGGCACAGAATCTCACTTGTACCTGTGAAAAAATGCAGCCTGGTGTGATTGGTCAGTACCCGCATGGAGGAATCCAGCATATCAAGCCGTACATCCAGAAGATCCGTATTCTTCATGCTGTCTGGCGGCGCCAGTACACAGCCCCGCTGAATCTCACGCTTTTTCACATTGGAAAGATTAATGGCAACACGCTGTCCGGCATAACATGCCTTCTTGTCCTCTCCGTGCACCTGGATGCTCCGGATCTTGCATTCCTTTCCAATGGGATACATCTCCAGTGTGTCTTCTTTCGTGATGGTTCCTGATACCAGGGTTCCGGTTATAATGGTCCCGAACCCGGACAGGCTGAATGCACGGTCAATGGGAAGCCTTGGTATTGTCTGCGTATCCTTTGTTACCACTTCGTCCCTTGTCATATGTTCAATGATCTCTATCAGTTTAGGAAGTCCCTGCCCGGTTGCGGCAGATACCCTAAGCACCGGTGCATGTTCCAGAAATGTTCCTTCCAGCTCCTCACGGACTTCCTCCTCCACAAGCTCTATCCATTCCTCATCTACCAGATCACATTTATTCAGTACAATAATGCTCTTCTCAATGCCAAGAAGGTGAAGGATATCCACATGCTCTCTGGTCTGGGGCATGATGCCCTCATCCGCAGCGATCACAAGAAGCACAAGATCCATCCCCACAACACCCGCAACCATATTGTTAATGAACTTTTCGTGTCCGGGCACATCAATGATTCCTGCCCGGTCGCCCCCAGGCAGATCAAACCAGGTGAAGCCCAGGTCAATGGTAATCCCTCTTCTCTGTTCTTCCTCCCACCGGTCTGTATTGCGCCCGGTCAACGCTTTAATCAGAGTCGTCTTCCCATGGTCAATATGCCCGGCTGTACCGATGATTATATTCTTCATACTTCGTCTGCTCCTGTCTGATGTTTCCCTGTAAGGCCTGCCTCTTTTACTTTCGGCTGCCGTTCTTCTGTAAGGCCTGCCTCTTTTGCTCCTGTCTGCCGTTCTTCGATAAGGCTTACCTCCTCCAGTACGTCAAGCTCCTTTAACTGGTTTACAATCGTAGAAAACAAATGCTTTTCTATGGTTCGCACGTCTAATAGAATCGTGTCATTGGATGTTCTTGGAATGACCGGCACCGGGAGATGTCTCATGCGCTCCTCTAATTCCGCCACGCTGATCTTCTCCGGGCGTATAGCTGCTGCCATACTGGGGAGCCGCTCCAGGGGAAGGGATCCTCCTCCGATCTGGGATTCACATCTCTGGGGTTCAATCTTTGCCGGAAGAGACGCCCTCCTGAGCATTCTGCACAGGGTACGTGCATTCTTTTCTGTCTCTTCAAATGGCATGGTGATCATATGAAGCACCGGAAGACGCTGGACTGCCTTCTCCTCTGACAGATATTCCTGCAGGACAAGCTCTAGTGCTGCTGCTGTAAATTTGTCAATACGCAGCGCCCTTGTAAGCTGGTTCTTCTTCATCATGTCAATATATTTTTTTCTGCCTATGATAATGCCCGCCTGGGGCCCGCCCAACAGCTTGTCGCCGCTGAAGCAGACTACATCCGCCCCTTTTCTTATAGATTCCTGTACAGTCGGCTCATAGGTAATGCCATATTTGCTCAGATCGACCAGTACACCGCTTCCCAGGTCTTCGATTACAGGAAGCTCATGCTCCTTCGCCAGAGGAATCAGCTCATCAATCCCAACCGTATCGGTAAATCCGATAATTCTGTAGTTACTTGTATGCACCTTAAGAAGCGCCTTCGTCTCCTCTGTAATTGCATTTTCATAATCATCATAATGGGTCTTGTTGGTAGTTCCAACCTCCACAAGCGCTGCCCCGCTCTGCTCCATTACATCCGGTATCCGGAACTTCCCACCGATCTCCACCAGCTCCCCGCGGGATACAATCACCTCTCCGCCTTTGGCGAGGGAGCTTAGGATCAGCATCACAGCCGCCGCGTTATTATTCACTGCCATGGCAGCCTCAGCCCCTGTTATCTTACATAGAAGCTTTTCAAAATGAGAATAACGCTCTCCGCGTCTTCCTGCCTCAAGATTGTATTCCAGATTGGAATACCCCGTGGCAATCTGCGCGATCCGTTTCATGTGCTCCGGGCTTATGGGCGCACGGCCAAGATTCGTATGGAGAATCGTCCCCGTCCCATTTACGACCATGCGCATATTCGGCGTATGCATCGCCCCCACTGTCATCTCTATATGTGCTGTGAGAAGACTGATCTGCATTCTTGCCTTCTCTTCATCCTCACATTGTCCGATATATCTTCGCAGCTTGTCCATCTCTATATGGATGGATTCCATGACCGTCTCTCTGCTGTAGCGGGCAATGAGTGCCTGAATTGCCTCGTCCTCCAGCAGGACATCCACCTTTGGTATGCTGCGGTACAACATATTCTTGTTCATATTCTTATTCCCTTCTGCTCTTCCGTCTGTTCCTGGCTGCTGTTTTCAATCACATCTGCTTTCGCTGTTTTCAGCCATCTCAGCATTCGCGGACTCCACACAGCTCTGCATCAGAACAGACGGATTAATTTGTCACTCTTTTCTGCCACTCTTCCGATTACGGACACCTGTGTGTCCATATCCGCACGGGCAAAATCATCCAGTACCCGCTTTAAGTCTCCCGGCGCAACACTGATCAGCAGTCCGCCGGATGTCTGCGGGTCATAAAGGAGATCAAGATAGTGCTCCTCCACGCCTCCTGTATCCACTTTTCCAATCGAATATCCCCGGTTCTTATAAGCCCCCGCGGGAATCAGTCCCATTTTCGCATAGGCAATTGCATCCTCAAAATATGCAACATCTTTTACATTTATCTCAAATGTAACCTCACTGGCTCCTGCCATCTCTACGCAGTGCCCGAGAAGCCCGAATCCCGTTATATCGGTGCATGCAGATACATCATAAGTTTCCACCACCTGCTTGCCCTTCTTATTCAGGGATGCCATGACTGTCTGTGCCTCACGGATTGCAGAAGCGCTTGCCATCTCCGCTTTGATGGCCGTGTTCACCACACCGCTCCCGATCTGCTTCGTGAGTACCAGGATGTCCCCTGGCCTGCAGCCATAATTTTTAAATATCTTATCAGGGTGTACAAAGCCTGACACACACAATCCGTATTTCGGCTCATCGTCCTGTACGGAATGCCCGCCTACCAGTACCGCTCCTGCTTCTTTCACCTTCGCCGCGCCACCCGCAAGGATGTCGCCAAGTATCGCCGGATCCAGACAATTCGGAAAACCGACGATATTCAGTGCTACTGCCGGCTCGCCTCCCATGGCCCACACGTCACTCAGGGAGTTGGCAGCAGCAATCTGTCCAAACATATATGGATCATCAACAATCGGAGTAAAGAAGTCAACGGTCTGAATCATAGCAATGTCATCAGTGACCTTGTATATGGCCGCATCATCTGATGTCTCGATTCCTACTATTAGATTGTCATCATGAAACTGAGGCAGCTTGCCCAGAACCTGGGCAAGGGTCTCCGGACCGATCTTGGCCGCTCACCCTGCAGTTTTGCTTAATGTTGTAAGTCTCACATCTGACTTCATGACTTATTTCCTCCTTATTTTTATTCGATAAATTATACCCGAACGCCGCAGTCCGCCGCACCCGGTCTGTCTATAAGAATACTCCCTGTGTTACACATCTGGCAGCGTCTCTGTCATGAGCACAGCCGGATACCCGGAAGTATTCGAAAAGGAGCTCTCCTGCCGATACAGAGAAAAGCCCCCTTTCTTAGGAACTAGTGGATTATACTAGCATTTCCTGTTTTTAAGGTTTTATAATCTTTCCTGCATTTGCCATTGTCTCAACAATGCTGTACATGTTCGTAACGCTTCCTACCGCAAGCTTGTCCTTCAGCCCGTAATAATCCAGGCAGGTGCCGCATGTCATGATCTCCACACCCTGTGCCTCCAGTGACTTCAGATCCTCCAGAGAATCGGAGCCCTCTGTTGTAAGGGTTGCTCCTCCGTTATAGAAGAGCATGGTTTTCGGCAGAGTATCAAGCTGTGTAACCGCAAAGATAAATCCCTTGATCAGAACCTTCCCCAGCTCATCATTGCCGCTTCCCATGCGGTCTGAGGATACTGCCACAACCGTATTGCTTCTCGCATCCGGTGCACATACAGCCTCTTCCTCAGCAGCCTCTGTCTGCGGCGCGCCCTCCATTGCAATACTGATCTTAAACTCTGCGTTCCCAAGCTTCTCAGAGGAAACCTGTCCGCCTGCACTGGCTGCCATCTTGGATACATTCTGTACCGCAATCTCATTGTCAACCAGAACCTCAATTGTCTCCGGCCCTGTAAGCGCCTGCATTGCCTTTTTGGTCTTAATAACCGGGATAGGACAATTATCCCCCATTGCATTGACTGTAATCATAAATGATTCCTCCTTTCTTTTATATACTCCCGCCCTCTTAAGAATATCAGGCGCGTATAATTGCCAGGTAAAAATAATAATATCATTTTACCACCGATATTCCAAAAGGTAAACGGGGTATTTACAATTTAAAAGCTTTCATCCCAAATATGATATATACCATCCGAGAAGTATGCCGGTTTCATCTCCCCCTTTTTGAAAACCGCAAGGAACTCCTCCATTGTCCGCACCTCTTCCGGAAAGTATGTTGCGCACACGCCAACCTTCTCCGGCACATGGCAGTCACTGGAGCCAAGCGTAAACAGGTTAAGCTCCCTTGCATAGCGGGCAGCCTTCCTGCACGCTTCAGGAGACGTACTGCCATTTAACACCTCCAGCCCGTCAAGCCCCTTCACAACACGCAGATTCTCCTCAAGGCCCCGGTTATTATCACGAAAAGGATGCGCCGCAAAACATACCCCGCCCTGCTCCTTCACCAGATCAATAAACTCCTGGGCAGACACACGCTCCTTCGGATAATCCTGAATACCCAGAGCCACAATATCCCCCTGAAGAGAAAAAAACTCAATTCCCACAAATACCGGAAAACCCGTCCGCTCCGTATACTTCTTCGCATACTCCCGAAGACCCATACTGTCATGATCCGTAATACAGATCGCACCAAGCCCCTTCGCCTTCCCAATCCGCACCATCTCATCCAGCCTCAGAAAACTGTCCTTCGAAAAAGTCATCTCATGCATGTGCGTATCAATAAACATAATCCTCCTCCCTCCCAAATCCCCTGATATCACAAGGAATAAACACTACTTATATTATATAAACATAATGCACAGGCTTCAAATAGAGTTTTTTTATATATCTGAATCAATATAGATAATGTCTATATTGATTCAGATCTTCAATTGGGGACGGGGCATTTTTAAAAATGCCCCGTCCCCAATTGAAAATGACCTGTCCCTATGTTATACTTCCTTAAAGAAATCTCAGGAGGATATAAAAAACTATGTGGATTGCAGATAGATGGATGGATTATGAGGTACTTGACTGCAGTAAGGGAGAGAAACTGGAGCGTTGGGGTGATTATATTTTGGTACGTCCGGATCCACAAGTGATCTGGGACACCCCGAGGACTCTGAAGGGATGGACACAGATGAACGGTCACTACCACCGCAGCAAAAAAGGCGGCGGTGAATGGGAATTCCATAAACTTCCTAAGCAATGGAAGATTCACTATCATGGTCTTACCTTTAATCTGAAGCCTTTCAGCTTCAAGCATACAGGCCTGTTTCCTGAACAGGCGGCGAACTGGGACTGGTTTTCGGAAAAGATCAAGACAGCGGGACGGCCTGTTAAGGTTCTGAATCTTTTTGCATATACTGGCGGCGCTACCCTGGCTGCTGCAGCGGCAGGCGCGTCTGTCACTCATGTTGACGCCTCGAAGGGGATGGTTGGCTGGGCAAAGGAAAATGCTGCTTCCTCCGGACTTTTGGACAGGCCGGTCCGCTGGCTTGTGGATGACTGTGTAAAATTTGTGGAGAGGGAAATCCGAAGAGGTAACCATTATGATGCGGTTATCATGGATCCCCCGTCCTATGGACGGGGGCCGAAAGGTGAGATCTGGAAAATTGAGGATGCGATCCATCCGCTGATTAAGCTATGCACTCAGATTCTGTCTGATGATCCGTTGTTCTTTCTGATTAATTCCTATACAACGGGACTGGCTCCTTCGGTACTGACTTATATGCTTGGCACGGAGCTTGGCAAATTCGGCGGCCGCGTGGATTCTCAGGAAATCGGACTCCCGGTAACACATTCTGGCCTGATACTTCCATGCGGGGCATCCGGGAGATGGGAAACTGCTTCTATTTAACAGTGACCCTAATTACTTTTGCAACGCCATTTTGTGCATAAACGAATATTTTACAAGTGCCCTTAGATTTTGCTTTTATCTTCCCCTTCTTTGTGACCGCGGCTACAGATGGCTTAGTTGATTCATATGCGAGCCCTCTGTGGCTGCGTATCTTTTTATCTTTTTTTATTGATTTCCCCTTAATTAATGCAGACTTCCCGGGCTTTAAGGATATTTGGGATGTGCTTTTCGAAGTGCCTAATTTTGTAATTTTAACACTTTTTGCATTTCCATATTTTCCACCTTTTGTCGTGGAATGAATTGTCTTTGAGATTGTAATTACGGCTTTGCCGCCTCCTACATTTTTATAAGCAACAACAAAGTATTTATAATATGCACCCTTTTTTAGTTTTTTCATGGTATAGCTTGTAGAATTTGGTTTTTTAATCGTCAGAATATGCTGATACGCATTCTTCTTTCCACACCTGTTTCCATAAATCATATAACCATCGGCAGAGCGGATCTTTTTCCAGGAAAGCTTTAGTGAGGATGCTGTTGTTTTTGTTATTTTTGCCTGTAAAAATTCATACTTTGAACCAGATAAGTCCCCGTCATATTTTGTCTTCATATCCTTTTCCACCGCATCAACTGTGGAAAATTCATAGTCCCATTCGCATACGAATCCGACATTGTCCGCTCCCCAGAAGCTGCCGCCATCCCATGAATGACCATCCTCTTCAATCCCCCTTTTTACATCTCATAAATGTTTCCAATTTTAACATATACTATTTTGCTTTGCAATCAAAGGTGGTAAAATTTATGTGATTTCCTATAGATATATTAAGTGTTTTGGTGTATCCTATAAAGGTAGTAAAACTATATTTTAAGATGGAGGTAATAATCATGAAAAAATATGTATGCGAGCCATGCGGATATGTATATGATCCGGAAGTCGGTGATCCGGATAATGGAATTGCACCAGGAACTGCATTCGAGGATATTCCGGAAGACTGGGTATGCCCGGTCTGCGGCATGGATAAAAGTGTGTTTGTAGAGGAATAGACTCTGTCCTGTAGTCTGTAACGAAAAAGGCTGCGGTTGAAAAATATCACGTTTTTTCAACCGCAGCCTTTTTCGTTACAGACTATGAATCAAGAAACGGAATCACATCAAGGAGTGTCTCATATCTTCGATAGATCATCGGCAGTACTTCCTTTGGCGGCTCCAGAAGATCCGGAACTGCAATCACCTTAAGCCCTGCATCATGGGCAGAGCGTATGCCTGCCGGGGCATCCTCGAAGGCGAGACAGCACTTTGGCGGCGTGTCAATGCATTCACATGCCTTTCTGTATATCTCGGGATGAGGCTTCGAATTCTGCACCATATCTCCAAACACACACCCGTCAAAGTATGTATATATCCCTGCTTCCCTCAGCATCTTCGTACTATACTCCCGTCCTGAAGAGGTGGCAACGGCAAGCTTATATCCCCTGGCCTTTGCATAAGGAAGAAGTTCTTTCACACCAGTCTTAAGAGGCAAACCTTCTTCATCCACGATTCGGTAAAAGAATCTGCTCATCCTCTCTGAAAATTCTGCTATCCCAAAATCTTCACCCAGCGCTTTCCTGAAATATGCATCTCTTCCTGCCCGGTTAAGCCCCAGTGTATGAAAGATATGTTCCCCCATACCGGGAATTCCCATCTCATTGCCTGCTTCCTCCCAGGAGCGCTTTACAATTCTCTCTGAATCCAGAAGCAGTCCGTCCATGTCAAATACAAGCCCTGAAATCAAAACTCAATACCCCTTCCGAGTGCGTCCTTCAGATAGGTGGACACATCCTCAAGCTTCTTGACAGCTTCCATCTTCTCCTCCCAGTCTTCACCGGTCATCTCCTTGTTGATCAGGCACTTCTGAATATGCTTAATTTCCTTTATCAATTGTTCTGTCATTCCAATCCCCCCTGCTTTTATAATAAGAATGTAACTGCTGAGTCGTTACATAGGAACTGCATTCCATAAGAATGCGCCAAATGTTTTACTATTTACAGTATATCATGTTTAAAGAGTTTAGGGAATACAGAATATAAATGTTCCCATGGAATGAAATCTGCCAAAAGTATCTCACAAGCCGCAGCCGCAAAGCGGTGCTTTCAAAAAGTGCGCTGTAGTACTAGTGCACAGTATGAATCATCTTTTTATACATTTCCAGTATATATAATAGTATAACCATGGTCAGCACTCTTTCAACAAAAGATAGATTTACACCCCCCTTTATGCTACAATAACATCATGCAAGACACAGAGCAACCTACTCGTAAATACTCGAAAGGAGCCTTCATGGACACACGCAGACATTTTAACAAAAGCATCCTGTACCTGCACATTGCCGTCATGCTTTTCGGGCTGGCCGGTGTTGCCGCACAGTTTGTAGCAGTATCTGCAGTCATCACGACCCTCGGAAGGGTCATCTGCTCTTCCCTGCTGCTTCTTTTGATTGCCATTATTAAAAAAGACCGGCTGCGTCTGAATTCAGGCAGGGATGTATGCCTCATCATCGCAGCCGGCGCAGTTATGGCGGTTCACTGGACTACCTTCTTCCAGTCCATACAGGTATCGACTGTGGCAATCGGGACAATTACCTTTTCCGCCTTCCCACTGTTCCTTACCTTCCTGGAGCCGCTTGTATTTCATGAGAGAATACGCAGGCAGGGACTGGTCAGCGCCCTGCTTCTGTTTATCGGGGTTCTGATTACCATTCCCGAATTCTCCATGGGCAACCATACTACCGTCGGAATTTTCTGGGGAATGATCTCAAGCTTTACTTATGCCGTCCTGACACTTACGAATCGTTACCTCTCATCCTGTTATAAAGCCCGGATCATCTGTCTGTATGAGCAGGGCTCTGCCGCCATAGTCCTTTTCCCTGCCCTTTTTCTCGTGGAAACAACATGGCGGCCCCAGGATCTTGCCGGAATTGCATTCGTGGGATTTGTCTGTACGGCCTTCGCCCATTCCCTCTATGTGGCGGCACAGAAAAATGTAAAGGCACAGACCGCCGGGATCATATCTGGGATGGAGACCGTCTACGGAATCTTCTATGCCCTCTTGTTTCTTGGAGAAATTCCGAATATACGGGAGCTGATTGGCGGAGCGGTAATCCTGGGCGTGGCAATGTATTCCTCTTTGAGATCTGACTAGTATAACCCACACTAATGCCGGAAACCCCAACAACCAGGGCCGGCTGTGTGATTGAAGTTAAATATGCAGAAAACGGACAGTATGATCTGGCCTGTACAAAAGCGAGATTATGCTGTGAGCCGCCCCGCGTCCTCCTCCCCTTCCTTTATTAATCGAAGTCGAATCTGGTATACCGCTTATTCATAGCCCCATACCTAGTCCTCACCATCTCATTCCTTGCAAGCACATCCTTCTCATTCCCCGTATACTGGCATCGTATGCAATAATACTCATCCTTCTCCTTATCATAAAACATATCAATGTCCAGATCCCGCATAAAACAGGACGGGCATCTGTAATTTAATCTGCCTTTTCCAGCCTGAGCCATGTCGAAAACATCTCCTTATCTGTTATATTTTTCTTATACCCAAGAGTAAACATCGGTGAGAATGCATAACCCTCTTTGATATATCCTAAAGCAGTGTCAGAAGCGGTCATAGAAACTTTTGTCTCGATTGCCGGAATTACGGCAGAGACGGCAGAAGCTCCTGTGAGACTTTCCTCACGGCAGCGGTATTCATAGGAGATCGCCTTTTCCTCTGCTCCTTCACATCTTAGAAGGATGCCGCTCATATCCTCCGGATATTCTGTGGTTCCATAGCAGGCTGTCATATACTCATTTAACTCAACCGATGCATCAGGTCTGCTCATGTTAAGGATGGTACGCTCAATCCTGATGGAACCTCTTCCTTCTTCAAAGTATTCCTTCGTTTGAAGGGTAACCTTCAAATCTGAAAATTCGATAGTTACAGGGTCAAGGGTCAGGATCCGGGTACTACCTTCCTGAGAAAAATGTGCTTTTGTGCGGCACAGGCATAAATCTACTTCTTCGCCCCTATATGACAACTTTGCGCTTCTTATCGTGCCTTCGCCTGCGTAATGAGTAAAGTATCCGGCACGGTATTTTTCCTGGATCAGGAAAGGATAGGATGCGTCCTGCACATGCTTTGTTCCAATACCAACCTCCCACTTAAGCTTAGCGGCATAAGGACGTAAGTCAAAAACAGCACCGCCCTGATCCATGCTGACGCCGGCCCGCATATAAGGATCTGTATACCAGAAGACCTGCTTGTCGGAGCCATAGAGAATGTCTCTCCAAAGGGCGCATTCCGGCTCGGTATAAGTCTTCTTTTTACGGTAATAGTCTGCAAACTCAGACATGGTCATGTCAGTAAGTCTCCCCGCCTTTTTTAAATCTCCATAGTATTTACATCCGTCAGAGTAGGATTTTAAAAGCAGTTCATAGGGAGCCTCCCAGCGTCCCATTTTGTTCATCCAGCCAGGGCCTACGAACATCATGTTATAGGCATAGCCGTTATTATATTTTTCCTGGGCCCGGTACTGATCAATGAGGTTATAAAGATAAGGAAATTCCCAGGTTTTCGTGTCATAAATCATGCCCCGCAGCACATTCTGAGGATGGGTTCCGAAGTTGGAGCCGTTCCCGTCATAGCATGCCAGGAGATCCCTTGAAAGATGGGGAATTGCAACAATACCGCTGTCCTCGGATTCATCCGCTGCCGGTGCATGGGTATTCTGCTTAGAGGGAATCCACGGCGCCCATGGGCCTCCGTCAAATAGGGTATACCAGGAATTATTACAGGTATGGTATGCCTTGGGGCCTTCCTCCCAGCAGGTAGCTATGGCACATTTCACAGACGGATAGGCTGCCTTTATATAGTTTGTCAGATCAGCATCCATATAGTAGGAACCAGTAGATTCAGGATAAAAGCCAAAAATATCGTGGAATTTTCCAAATACATCGTCTACAATTCTCTTTTTATCCTCTATAGAAAACATCCAGATGCAAAAATCCTTTGTCTTGTACTTTTCACGGAACTCTTCACAGGGAAGTCCAAGTAAAGACAAGGCAATTTCATCCCCGTAGGTTTCATGGTCATGCTTTGCAATTTCAACTGCCTCTTTATTAAACAAGGCGGCATAGGTCATGTGGATGGTGACCTTAAGACCATTTTCATGGGCCAGCCTCTGCTGTGTTCTAAATATATCCAGGGATTCGGTCAGCAGCTTTTTATCTCCGATATCCTCTTCCTTGCCGTGGCCGGTAACTGTAGCCGAATATTCCGGTACCATTTCCGGCCTGTGTATTACATTAAGAATAAATTCACTCATTTTTCACTCCTGCTATCTAACAATATGTCCGGCATGTTTTTTCTCCTTTGAAAGCCATGCCGGACATATTTTCATAAATTTAGTTATAAATTATTTAACTGCACCAGTAATACCTTCTGCGAACTGCTTCTGCAATACGAAGAAAACAATCATTGTAGGAATGGAGCAGAACAATACACCGCACATCAGCATACCGTAATCTGTCACATATCCGGTAATCAGGTTCGCAATCAGCATTGGCATTGTCATGGAATCGTTGTCTGTCATAATTACCTTCGGCCACAGATAGGAATTCCATGCATTCATAAATGTGATAACTGCCGCTGCCGCATAGGTGGATCTCATAGTCGGGAAGAACATACGGAAAAATATCTGTATTTCATTTAAACCGTCAATGCGGGCGGCTTCCATGATATCAACCGGGAAAGATCTGGCATTCTGGCGGAACATCATGATCATGAACGGCGTAGATATCATGGGAAGGATGAAACCAAGCGTACAGTTCAAAAGTCTGGCCTTTGAAAACATCTGGAACAGCGGAACCATAGTTGCAACCTGCGGTACCATCATGGCAAGCAGGAGAATGGAGAAAAGCTTATCCTTCCATTTATCATGATAGATTTCAAAACCGTAGCCTGCGATCGAACAGATAAGAAGGCAGACAAGAGTGGTTACGATTGCGTACATAAAGGAATTTCCAAGCGCGCGCCATAAAGGCTGCTGTGATACCAGATTATTGAAATTTTCCATAAAATGTGTTCCCGGAAGAATACGTCCTCTGGAAACATCCGTAGAGGTATTCGTTGCCGCAGATATCATCCAGTACAGCGGAAATACGGAAATTATGGATACAATTGAAAGGAAAATATAGGTAGGAATCAGCCTGCGCTGAATCATGCTTTTATTCTTTTTCTCAGTCACGTGTATCACCTACTTTCAAGTTGATAAATGCAAGGACAGCTACCATAATAAAAATAAGGAACGCCATAGCCGATGCATAACCAAAGTTTGGTACGTTAATGAAACATGTATTATAAACATAATGAGACATTGTTATTGTCGAATTTGCCGGACCGCCCTTGGTCAGGTTGACAGATTCGTCAAATAACTGCAGCGTACCATTAATGGACATAATAAATGTCATGATAATTGTGGGCTTCAAGAGAGGAACGGTTATTTTCCAAAAAGTTTTCCAACCGTTAGCGCCATCAATTTTGGCAGCCTCATATACAGAGTACTCAATGTTCTGCAGGCCCGACAGGTAGAATACCATGTTATATCCAGTCCATCTCCAGACTAGAGCAATGATAATAACAATCTTTGCACTCGCCGAATTTCCCAGGAAGTTATATCCCGATTCCAGAATGTGCAGCTTTACAAGAATACTGTTAATGAGTCCATCCTGTGCAAACAGAGAACGGAAAATCAATGCATAGGATACGAGCGAGGTTGCACATGGAAGGAATACACAGGTACGGAAGAATCCCTTCAGCTTTAAGTCTTTGTTGTTCAGAAGCTGTGCCAGCAGGATTGCCAGTACAAGCATAATCGGCACCTGAATGATCAGATAAAAAAATGTGTTGCCGATAGACTGTTTAAATACCTTATCCGCCATCATTCTTTTATAATTACTGAATATCGGTTCCGCAAACCTCATGTTAGCGCCGGTACCAGTCTGCAGGGAAATGATGAACGCGCGGACCATCGGATAAAAGCTCATGACTACGATCATGAGTGTTGCCGGAGTCAGAAATGCCCAACCGGCAGCTTTTTGTTTAGCAATAAGAGTCATTCCTCTTTTTTGGGAATTCACAAAAAGTCCCCCTTTCTCCCGAGAATATACTGTAAAAAATATGGGGAACTGCAAACAGTTCCCCACATCTATCGCAGCTTCTATTCTGTCATCTTGAATTCAAGTGTTTCCTGAGCTTCTTTTAACGCATCCTCTTTAGATGTTCCGTTTGTAATGTTAATAATTGCCGTGTTAACACACTCTCTTGCCTCATAGTGGTAAGGAGTCTTTGTGAACTCCGGAATATGAGAGGAGTATTCTACAAGTGTAGAGTAAATCGGCTGTCCGCCGTAAAATTCTACAGGCTCATTGTAAACTTCAGATTCGCCGGCCGGCAGGTAACATGCAATACCGGAAGTTGCCGGAAGAATAGAGTCATAGAAATCTGTGCTGGAGCCGAAGGTGCTCTTAAGGAAGTCCATTGCAAGCTCCACATTCTGGCAGTTGGAAGTAATATACCAGGAGGAACCGCCGTTGTTTGCGTAATTCGTTGCTGTGTCAACGCCGTCAACCTTAGGAAGCGTAGTAATCTGCCACAGGCCCTTCTGATCCTCGATACCAACTAAAGTTGCATTCATCCAGTTACCATTAACGATACCGGCAGCTTCGCCGTCTGTAACAGTCTTGATATACTCGTCCCAGTTATTAACAAGCTTAACAACGTCTTTTTCAATCATTTCTGTGTAAAGGTCGATACACTTTTCAGCAGTCTCGTTTCCTACGATGAAAGCCTCCCCGTCTTCATTTACAAAGTTAGCTCCGCAGGACTGGATCATCAGCATGATTGTATCGCCGCCTGTGGATTCACTTGTAAGAAGGTACTTGCCGGTCTTTTTATGTACATTTTCACCAATCTTGATGAATTCTGACCATGTAATGTCTGTAAGATCCTCAATTTTGTAACCAGCCTCATCAAGAACGTCCGTACGATAGAATGCCGCGCACACACCGTTGTCATAAGGAACACCGTAGTGCTTGTCATCTACCATAGAGTAGGACTGCTTAAGTGCTGCGAAATCGTCCCAGTTAATTCCACAGTCTGTCAGGTCTGTGAAAGCGTCCGGGTAGCTCTTTAAGAATTTCTGATAGCTGTTGTCCTGCATTAATACGATATCCGGCATTGTGCTGTAATCGCCTGCATTCGCACAGGTTGTGAGCTTTGTCTGACAGTCGTCAGAGGATGTCTCAACAATCTCAATTTCAAAATCCGGATGGTCCTTTTTATACTGTTCTCCGGCCATCTCCATAGCCTTGATGTTGAAGGTCTGATCCCATGCCCATACGGTTAATTTGTTTCCGCCCTCGGAACTTCCGCCCTCTTCCTTTTTAGTGGATGAGTTGCCGGAGTCTCCGGAACCGCTGTTTCCACATGCTGCAAGTGAAAGAACCATTGCGCCCGCAAGAAATACTGAAAGAAACTTTTTTTTCATACTTTTGTCCTCCTTTTGTTTAAAAATTTTGTATGAAAATATTATAGCAAGTGAAAAAGCGCTGTTGTTTGCGTAAACGCTCGTATTATGTGCAATTTCGATCAAACATGTGTCTCTTTGCATGACATTTGACAAGAACCGCCATTTTTTTTGGATAGTATGCCTTGTATAGAGGAGGACGCAGACCGGGACGCGCATATATTTCACTTTTTTGGCGGGGCGGACGCAGGCCGGGGCGCACATATATTTCATTCAAACGGGGCAATATTCCGGTGAACTAACGGCTAACTCCGGCTAAGACGTTCGGGAATGCCCTCACGCCTAAGCCTGCGTAAGCCGTGGATTTCACCTCCATAAAAAGCGCCCCTGATTGTTTTCATCGAAATATATGTGCGCCCCGGCCTGCTGGTTTCTGACCTGCGGTTGAAATATATGTGCGCCCCGGTCTGCTGGTTCTGGGGGCGGTTGAAGTGTTTGTGCGTCTAGTATAGTGTTGCTTAATTAACAGTGAATAATGTGCTTGATATCTGCGTCAGATGTGCGGCTACAAGCCGACGGCGTAGTGGGCTACGGCTAGGATTGAAGACGTGCGTCGGGCACAGATAGCGAGTGCAGAATTCACTGTTAATTACGCAATGCTGTACTAGCCTGTGAGTCAGGAGAGGTGGATTTTGTCAGGGTAATTTTTTTTCATTACCTGGAGCATCTCGTCGGTCAGATCTAGGAGGAGTTTGATCTTTGTGCGGTTTTCTGTGATGATCATGGTATAGAAGGGGGTGTCTTTTTCATATGAGGTGTAATCGTACTTTGGGAGCTTTATGCTGCCTCCGTTTTTCCGGTATCTGGCTACTGCGTCGTGCCAGTTGGGGGCAACTACCTCTATAGCTGCCAGGTCAAGCTGGTGGACAGGGCGGCGGTATCTTCCGCCAAAAATCACGTCAATCGTCAGTTCGTTATCTTCCATTACATATTCGTATTCTTTCCTGCTGAATATATTGTACAGGAAATACAATACAACGAGTAAAAATCCCGGCAGCATAAACCCTTGTGAGATCGTGATGCCCAAAAGCAGAAGAATCACTGCAAAAACAATCATCACTGTACGAAGCACTCCTGCAAAAGGTTTTTGCTTTCTCTTTACCTGTTCTACAATTTTGTAATTATACATTCTTAATTTCCTCCTTATTTTTTCTGCATGTATGGCTGCATTACCAGTGAATTCTGCACTAGCTATTTCCGCCAGCACTGCATTGGTCTACACTCCGTTACGATCCGCGCTGAACATGTGCCACTGGCACATAGCGCCGTCAATCGACGATGCCACCGCATCGCCTCATTCCTCCGCCTTGTCCTGAAAGAAATATCAGGCACCTGACTCACTGGTAATTATGCAAGGCTATGCTGCTAATTAACCGTGCGTTTCGCTTATCTAATTCCATCTGCCTGATTATAGTAACTTTCCTCATTCTGGCAATATCCCCAACACACAGCAGGCTGGGGCAATCATATATTCCGATGAAAACAATTCAGGGGCGTTTTTTATGGAGGTGAAATCCAATGTTTACGCAGACTTAGGCGTGAGGGCATTCCCGAACGTCTTAGTCGGAGTTAACATTTAGTTCACCGGAATTTTGCCCCGTTTGAATGGAATATATGATTGCCACTGTCTGCGTCTGGTTCCTTTGTCCTTAGTTTAGCCGCCGGAATTCCAGCGGCGTCACCCCTGTTGCCTTCTTGAACATGGCTATGAAATGGCTTGTATCAGAGAACCCGGTCAGCCTGGCGATTTTCTGCACCTCCATGCGGGGGTCGGACACTAGAAATTCCCTTGCCCGGTTAATCCGGTAGGTTGTCAGATACTCATAGACTGAGCATCCGAGGAATTTTCTAAATAGTCTGGACAAATACTGGGGCGTGATAAATACCTGGCTGCTCAGCCCTGCTGCCGTGAGTTCTGAAGAATCAAAGTGAGTTTCAATCTCCTTTATTACAGGTTCTACATACCTCAGATACAGCGGCTCCCTTGACAGTGCAGCGGCATACATACTGTCTGTAAAATACATCAGAAGGCAGTAACAGCGGATGGAAAGAGTGCGCGTGTCACAAGACAGTGTATCCCATTCATCCATGATCGAATCAAGCAGCTTGCCAATCAGAATTCCCTGATCCTTCTCAATGAGTACAACCTGACGGTTCCCGACTATTTTCGCAATGCTGCTGTCTATTGTCCCTGTAAAAGTGGCAAATGAAGTCATCCATTCATCTGCAGCCTTCATGTATGTGTGGTGGAGATATGGGGCAATGAGGATCCCCTCCCCTTCATCCAGAGTATAGGTTTTTCCCTGTAGTTCCACGATCCCTCTGCCTTTCTCGGTTTGAAGATAATGGTACAGAGGGTATCCGTTCGGACGCAGAACCCTGTCCTGGCTCCAGCGATTTCCGATTGAATCGAAGATAAATGGTTCGTTTACGGGAGAATTTCTAAAATGCATCGGCATACTTGTCACCTGTTTCAAAATATTGTATTATTTAGCTTAACATATTACACTTTCATTTGTCTAGTTATACTATAATGGAAAAAATCGTTACTACTCACAGGTCAGGAATGTGATCCAGGTGTGAGGAACGGTTTTGCGCAGCAAAACAAAAACCATCATGGCAAATGATTCTTTGTTATGATACAAGCGTCAAAAGGTCATGTGTTTCATGCTTGCATGAAACAGCATGACTTTGGGGCGCGAAAAACACCGAAAAGCAGCCATTTTTCGTAGAAAAATGAGCGAATCCCTGGTGTTTTAGGATTTCGGGAGCGCAAAGCGCGGAGAAATCCGGTGTATCATGAGCGTCAAAATACCTTTTGACGCTTTCATCATGTTATAAGTTATAAGGAGGTTTTTATGAATACGTTCGATTATGGGAAGGTTAAGGATCCGCAGTATTTTTGTGACGGAAGGCTTATGGCGCATTCAGATCATCGTTTTTTTGCCTCAGAGCAGGATGCAGAAGCGGGCTTTGAAAGCTTTAAAGAAAGTCTGAACGGTCTCTGGAAGTTCCATTATGCCAGAAATTATGAAGCGGCTGTTCCAGGATTCGAGAAGGAGGATTACTGCTGCAGGTCATGGGATGACATCCATGTCCCGGCGCATATTCAGATGGAAGGGTATGATGTCCCGCAGTATGCCAATGTACAGTATCCGTGGGAGGGTCATGATGAGATTCATCCCGGGGAAATTCCGGAATATTTTAATCCGGTCGCAAGCTATGTAAAATATTTTACTGTACCAGAGAGAATGAAGGGAGAACGGCTCTTCATTTCCTTCCAGGGGGCTGAAAGCGGGCTCGCGCTCTGGCTGAACGGGAGGTTTGTTGGATATAGCGAGGATTCCTTTACTCCTTCAGAATTTGAGCTGACAGAATATGTAAAAGATGGGGAAAATAAGCTGGCAGCACAGGTGTTTAAGTGGACGTCCTCCAGCTGGTGTGAGGATCAGGATTTTTATCGTTTTTCTGGAATTTACCGGGATGTATATCTGTATACGGTTCCGAAGCTGCATGTACGTGACCTGACGATCCGTGCTATCCCTGATGATACGCTGGCACAGGCACAGCTTTGTGTAAATCTTGAGATGATGGCAGGAGGGCCGGCTGATGGGAAGGCACAGTTCTGTCTGTCCAGGCATGGCGAGACTGTTTTCGAGGAGGAACGGGAGCTTAAGGATAGTCTCTCCTGTTCATGGACGGTAGAGAAACCGGCGCTCTGGAGTGCCGAGGAGCCGAATCTTTATGATCTGACTGTGAAGATTTATGATCCGGCAGATGTTCTGGTGGAGGTAATTCCGGAACGGGTGGGATTCAGAAGGTTTGAGATGAAGGACCGCATCATGACCCTGAATGGACAGAGAATCGTCTTCAAGGGCGTGAACCGTCATGAGTTCAGTGCAGTAAGCGGGCGCTGTGTAAGTGAGGATGAGCTTCGTAAGGACCTGGTAACTATGAAGCAAAATAATATCAATGCAATCCGGACCTGTCATTATCCTGATGATTCTCTGGTCTACAGGCTCTGCGATGAATATGGCATTTACCTGATGGATGAGACGAATCTGGAATCCCACGGCAGCTGGGATACTGTAAAGGAGACCGGCAATTTTTCAGAAGTTGTCCCTGGCGATAATCCGAAGTGGCTGGATATGATGCTGGACCGTGTGAATTCCATTTACCAGAGGGACAAAAACCATCCGGCGATACTGATCTGGTCCTGTGGAAATGAGTCCTTCGGCGGAAAGGATATCTATGAGATGTCACAGCTGTTCCGCAGGCTGGATCCGACTCGTCTGGTCCATTATGAGGGTGTTTTCCAGGACCGCAGGTACAATGACACAAGTGATATGGAGAGTCAGATGTATCCCTCTGTGGAAAGTATCCGGAATTTCCTTGCCGAAGACAGAAGCAAGCCCTTTATCTGCTGTGAATACACCCATGCCATGGGAAATTCCTGCGGAGCCATGCATAAGTATACGGATCTCACAGATACAGAGCCTCTGTACCAGGGCGGCTTTATCTGGGACTATATTGACCAGTCTATTTATAAAAAAGACCGTTATGGAAAGGAATTCCAGGCATATGGCGGGGACTTCGGCGAGCGCCCAACTGATTTTAATTTCAGCGGAAACGGCATTGTCTATGGTAACAGGGAGGCATCCCCGAAGATGCAGGAAGTAAAGTTTAATTATCAGAATATTACAGCGGAGGTTGGAAGGACTAAGGTACAGATTATCAATAAAAATCTGTTTGTTAATACGGATTGCTATGAGTGCCGTGTGGCAGTTGCCAGAGATGGGGTCATTGTTAGAAGTGCAATGCTTGAAACCCATGTGGCGCCGCTCTCCAGGGAGACCTACGCTCTTCCGGTTCCAGAGGAAACGGTCTCGGGAGAGTACGTAATTACCGTATCCTTCCATCTGAAATCAGATACTGTCTGGGCCTGCCAGGGACACGAGGTTGCTTTTGGGCAGTATGTATACGAGATTCCAACGGCGGAAAAAATCTGTACGAACAAGCCGGTCCTGATCCGCAGCAGTCATAATATCGGTGTCCGGGGTGATCATTTTGAAGCAATCTTCTCTGTCATGTTTGGCGGTCTTGTGTCTTACAAATATGGGGGAAGGGAGATGCTTGATGCATTGCCGAAGCCGAATTTCTGGCGTGCGCCTGTAGATAATGATAATGGAAACCAGATGCCGGTGCGCTATGCACAGTGGAAGCTGGCCAGTATGTACCTGTCCCACAAGTCACTGGGCGAGGAGGCATTTGCACTCTGCACTCCAGAGTTGAAGGAAGGGGAGCACAGCGTCTCTGTCACCTTTACCTATAATCTGAATACAACGCCTGCAGCACAGTGTCAGGTAACCTATGAAGTATTCGGCGACGGATGCATTCAGACGACTCTGGCCTATGACCCTGTAAAGGAACTTGGAGATATGCCGGAGTTTGGTATGCTGTTTAAAATCAGTGCGGATTATGACCATGTGAAGTGGTACGGCCTTGGTCCTGCCGAGACCTATGCAGACCGCAAGAAGGGGGCAAAGCTGGGAATTTATCAGAATCTTGTGAAGGATAACATGGCAGAGTATCTTGTTCCCCAGGAATGCGGCAATAAGGAGGAAGTCCGCTTCGCAGAGGTAACAGACCGCAAGGGCAGGGGTATGCGCTTTGCCATGACTGCAGAAAATGGCCCGATGTGCTTCTCCGCCCTTCCATATACGCCCCACGAGATGGAAAATGCAGCACATCCGTTTGAGCTCCCAGAGGTTCATTATACTGTAATCCGTGCCTCGAAGGGGCAGATGGGAATCTCCGGAGATGACAGCTGGGGATCACACACTCATCCGGAATATCTGCTGGATACGGGAAAGAAGATGGAATTCAGCTTTACGTTCTGCGGAATTTAGTACAGTCTTGCATAATTAACAGTGAATCATGTGCTTGATATCTGTGTCAGATGTGCGTCTACAAGCTGACGGCGCAGCGGGCTACGTCTAGTATAACCCACACTAATTACCGATACGTTTCACGCAGGATAAATTTTCAGCATGCAAGGCGGAGGAACGAGGCGTAGCGGTGGCTGCGCCGATTGACGGCGCTATGTGCCAGTGGCACATGTTCAGCGCGGACCGTAACGGAGTGCAGACCAACGCGGCAGATGGAAATTTAGACAAGTGAAACGTACGGTTAATTAGTGTGGGTTATACTAGTACAGCTTTGCATAATTAACAGTGAATCATGTGCTTGATATTCGTGTCAGCTGTGCGTCACAGTTTGTGGAGAATGACAGAGCTTATGATAAGAAAAATCCAGAATCCGCTCCTTTCGTTCCCGAAGCATCGTTCTGTAAAACTCTTTTTGCAAGTCGGAAATAAAAGGTGTTTCGTCTACGATTATATAGATCTTATCCATATCAATTCTGGGCAGTATCCTTTTTAACGCCTTGTTGCAATCCATGTTCTCCAAAGAGGAAATAAATTTAAAATACTGGATTTTCTGCCCGTTTATCTTGATTCCCGAAAGTGGTCTTTCAAAAATACGAACCTGGCGCTCAGCGGGATCATCCAAAGTCTTTCTCATAATTTTTTCATCTGCCTGGGGAAATAAACAGCTGCCGCAATCGTAAACAGGGGCTAAAGATATTGCATCGGTTACAGTGTTGTAAAGGAACCCCCAGTTGCCGTTGTGTCTGTCCCAGTTGCCGATTAACGCATCCACAATGAACATATCCCAGAACCACTCTGTGAGCTTTTGGGGGTCAATAGCGGTCTGTTCCTCTAAGGTTTTTACAATGTCGCTAAGTTCCGTACCGTAACCATTGTGGACAGAATCAATGATCGTGTTCTTTAGAGAAGCAAAATCCTGAAGCACAAGCCCGGCTGCAGTAAAATCCCTGCATGCCACAACGATCTTCTGCTTTCCATTTTTGGTGTAAGTTCCAAGCAAAGTATTCTGGACCGGAATACCAACGCTTTCAAAAATATGGCATCCAAGATATTCGGATATACAACCGTTCGCATAACTCATCTCCTTATTGATGGAAGGCACGGCAGGGAATTTAAGCATATATAACACATCGTTATATATTACAGAAATCTTGCTGCCATTTGCACCTGCATAGGTCTTGTTACGAATGGGAAGACCGGTAAAATCAATCATTGGTTAGTCACCTCGTTTCATTCTTAAATATTTTTCACGCAAATACCAAGCCTGTTCCGCAGAGATCTCCTGCCCGGACTCTGCACAGTTAATGTCCGCATTTAACTCGCACCAGCAAATATCCCAATGCAAATCTATCTCGCCCCTGTCCACAATTTCCCAAGATGCAATCATATTTTCCAAAGACGACTGCAGATATGGCGGCAGGCCGCATTCAAGATATTTTTTACTTTTAGGCAGGCCGGTTTCTTTGTCATACCCTGTATCTATTGAATTCAAAGACATAATATATACCATTGTGCAGTTAGGCGTAAGCCGTTCATTTGCACATCCTTTCCTTTATTAGCACGGAACAATCCGTATATCAGAAGCGTCAAAATACCTTTTGACACTTACATCATAAAATTGTATCGGTATACCGGATGTTTGTCAATGAGATTAAAAAGAGAGAAGTAAAAACTTCTCTCCATTCGTTACCCCTCACTCCCGAATCATGTTCTTACGGAATGCGCAGTTTATGCGTATTCCTGACCCGTGAACAGTACCCTTCCATTTCTTTTATGGTCTCTGACCCATACCGCCTTCCAGAGTGATGGTCTCGCCGCTCATATATTTGAAATCCGGGGAAGCGAGCTGTACGCATACGCGCCCGATCTCCAGCTCGGAATCTCCGTAATGTCCTGCCGGCGGCATCTTTACATTCTGTTTGAATGCATCCGGATATGCCTTTTCAAAGTTTTCAAGCTGTGCTGTCCATGCAAGCGGGCAGACAATATTTACATTAATCCCGTCCTTGCCCCACTCAGTAGCCGCTACTCTTGTAAGTCCGCGGACACCTTCCTTTGCAGCCGCATATGCGCACTGTCCGAAGTTTCCGAAAAGTCCTGCACCTGACGCAAAGTTAATCACACTTCCCTTTGTCTCTTTCAGATACGGATGGCATGCCTTCATATAGTAGAAGGTTGCATAAAGCCCTGAATAAACAGCCAGGTCAAACTGCTCTGTTGTATGATCTTCAAGCGTCACGCCGGAAGCGGATGCCTGTGCATTATTGATAAGTACATCAATACGTCCAAAAGCGTCCATTGCCTGCTTTACAACATTTCCAACAACTGTCTCGTTATCTGCTCCTGCAGAAACGTCTGCCTGTACAGCCAGAACCTTAATGCCGTATAACCTCTCCAGCTCTTCCTTCGCATCCTCCAGCTTCTTGACATTACGTCCTGTAATAACAAGATTCGCTCCCTCTTTTGCATAAGCAGTTGCAATTCCGTAGCCGATCGAACCGCATCTGCCGTCACTTAAAACAGAACGTCCTCCCCCTGTAATGATTGCTGTCTTACCTGTTAAAAATCCCATTGTAGATCTCTCCTTTCGTTATATCCCCAATTTGAAACCGACGAAAAATAACTTATAAAATAAATAAGTCAGGATGTATAAATTATTTTCCTGCAGATCTCTAGATATAGAAGTATCATAACACGGCAAAACACAGAAAACAAGCATAGAACTGCGATATTGTTACTATTTACGTTACTGTTCACTCCGTTCACAGTAACATTCGCAAATCCATTAAAATTCGCTGCGCGAATGGGATTTGTTCACACCTGAATCATTTTCTTACGGGCTTTGCAGTAAATGCAAAGTCCTGTGTGAACAGTAACCTATTTACTTCACTTGTCTAAATTTCTATCTGCCGCGTTGCGAATAAACTTCTGTTATTATGGAAATACTATGATATAAACGTCAAAAGGTATTTTGACGCTTCTGATACGCGGATTGTTCCGTGCTGACGCACTCTCACAATCCCTATAATCAAAATGGAGGTTCTATATGGAAAACAAGGATACCATATCCCTGCTTCAGGAATGTGATGCAGGTACAAAAATGGCTGTAAGCTCTATTGACGAGACTTTAGAAAAGATTCAGAACTCAGATCTGAAGAAATTACTTACAGACAGCAAGGAGGAGCACCTTAAGCTAGGAGATGAGATCCACACGCTTCTTACCAAGCACGGCGGAATGTATAAGGAGCCAAACGCTGTTGCAAAAGGAATGTCCTGGATTAAGACAAATGTAATGCTGGGGCTGGATGATAGCGACCAAACGGTTGCAAGTCTGATTACAGACGGTTGTGATATGGGAATTAAGTCGCTGCAGACCTATCTGAACGAGTTTGAAAATGCGGATCATATTTCAAAAGGAATCTGCAAAAAACTGATCTCCGTGGAAGAGAAGCTTAATAAAGAGCTCCGGGCATACCTTTAAAGGCAGGCCCGGAGCTCTGATTTTTAAGCTTTCTGCTTTCTCGCCGAGAGCAGGAAGATAAAGATCAGGGAACTCACAAGCAGCATAGCCGGATAGAAAAGATTTGGGATAATATCAAACGCAGACACCTCGAAACCAAGCTCATTTGCCGCAGATATAGCCACCAGCATCTGAGCGCCATACGGGATCACTCCCTGTGAAATACAGGAAAAAGTATCCAGAAGCGACGCCGCTTTGCGCGGTGAGATTCCATATTCATCTGACATCTCCCTGGCAATCGGATTTGCCATAACAATCGCAACCGTATTATTCGCCGTTGCCACATCCATGGCAAGAACAAGAAGCCCCATACCAAGCTGTCCGCCTTTATTTCCCTTAAAGACGCTCCGTATAGCCGAAAGCAGAGCCTCAAAACCGCCATATTCCCGGATCAGGGAACACATGGCAGCCACCAGAACCGCCACCATGCATGTCTCGAACATCCCTGATACGCCTGAACCCATATTCGCAAGAAGATCTGTGGGCGCGGTCTGGCCGGTAGCAAGCATGATCACAGCTCCAGACGCAATCCCCACAAGCAGGACAACAAACACATTAATTCCCACAATTCCTCCGATCAGCACAAGAATATACGGAACAATCTGAATTAGATTATAATCCTGGGACACTGATCCGCTCAAATCCGTGCGGAAAGATAATACAAGAATCAGGACAAGCGTAACCAGCGCCGCCGGCAGCGCAATCCCAAAGTTCTCCCGGAACTTGTCCTTCATGGCACAGCCCTGTCCATTACATGCCGCAATCGTCGTGTCTGATATAAAGGAAAGATTATCCCCGAACATAGCCCCACCCATAACCGAGCCGATACAAAGCGGAAGGCTAAAGCCCGATGCCTGTGCCACTGCCACCCCAATAGGGGTAATCAGAGTAATCGTTCCTACCGAGGTTCCCATAGCCGTAGACACAAAACATGCCACAACAAATAACACGGCTACCGCAAACCGCGCCGGAATCAGCGAAAGCATAAAATACGCAACACTCT